>Ga0129317_1001180_pt1 | contig 20806 bp, 23 predicted proteins | sample Cm1ome_FD_94430 | JGI IMG/M metagenome (GOLD analysis project Ga0129317, IMG submission 94430) | Eastern black-and-white colobus group fecal microbial communities from Wisconsin, USA - Cm1105 metagenome | ecosystem: Host-associated > Mammals > Digestive system > Large intestine > Fecal | place... | reverse complement strand
TTCAAGCTGCCTTTTCAATATAATCGTCGATGTATTGCTGTTGGCAGCTCCTTTTTCAAAGCGGTCATATTCACGCATAGTCTGATAGTCAAGGTCTTTACGGTCAACGACAAACAAGACTTTATCAATATAATCGAGTTTGGAAGCCAGACGTGCGGACTTGAAAGAAGTCAAGGTCTTTCCACTTCCAGTTGTATGCCATATATAGCCGCCGCCTGCGACAGAGCCATATTTTTTATAGTTGTTGGCTATTTCAATACGGTTCAGTATGCGCTCAGTTGCGACAATCTGATACGGACGCATTACAAGCAGCATATTCTCGGCTGTGAATACGCAGTATTTTGTCAGGATATTCAGTATAGTATGCTTTGCAAAAAAGGTCTTTGTGAAGTCCACAAGGTCAGGAATGACCTTATTATTAGCATCTGCCCAAAAGGAAGTGAACTCAAAGGAGTTGCTTGTTCTTGTCTTATTACGGCTTTTCTGAGCATTCTTGACAGCATTATCACGGGTAGTATTTGAGTAATACTTAGTATTCGTACCATTGGAGATAACAAATATCTGCACATATTCATATAAACCGCTGCCAGACCAGAAGCTATCACGCTGATAGCGGTTTATCTGATTGAACGCTTCTCGGATAGGCACACCACGCCTTTTAAGCTCGATATGCACAAGAGGAAAGCCGTTTACAAGCACAGTAACGTCATAGCGGTTTTTTCTTGAACCGGTATCGACTGCATACTGATTAATGACCTGTAAGAAGTTATTATGGATATTCTTTTTGTCGATAAGAGTGATATTCTTGCTTGTACCGTCATCACGCTTCAAGGTCTTGACATGATCTTCCTGTATAGTCATTGTTTTCTCTACTATGCCCTCATTGGCATTAGCGATATAATCAGAAAAGAAGCGTTTCCACTCGCTGTCGGAGAAAGAATAATTATTGAGCTTCTCAAGCTGCACTCTCAGATTGGCAACGAGATCAGCTTCCTTGTGAATGGTCAGATACTCATAACCAAGCTCACCTAAACGGCGTATGAACTCTTTTTCGAGGTCTGCTTCACTCTGATAGTTGTCGGCAGTGCGAGGTTCGGGGATATATTCAGTAACAACGGTATTCTCATTCGTTGCTGCGACTATGTTGAAATAAGTCATTGATCTTCACCGTCTTTCCAAACTTCTATTTTTCTTCCGCACATGGGGCAGTAATGAGCAATTCTTTGCTCATCGGAGTAATCTTTGCGAAAAGCAAGGATGCGGACTTTATCCTTGCAAAACTGACAATTTCTCTGAGCTTCTGTAAGTTCCGAAGAAGTCGATGAGCCTGACGACATGATAAGCCACAGGAAAAATAAACCAGCAGCTCCGCAAAATACACCAAACCAGAAATCACCTGTCATGCTTTCACTTCCTCAAAGGACAACAGCTTGTCCCGATAATATTCATACTGTTTACGTCTTGCTTCTATTTCTGCAGGCAAGCCCTCGGAAATATCATTGCATAGCTTGTCAAAGCGGTCAAGGATTGATACAATTCTTGTTTGTTCTTCCATTGACGGATAGGGAATAGGAATCTTATTCAAATTATCTTGTGTTAGTTTAGGCTGTGCTGCCGTAGAAATATACTTTTCGAGATTTATTGAATTCAAGTATATTTCTACGAATCTTCTTGTAACATAAGTATCAAAATGCAGAACGTGAGCGTGATTGTTTACCCAGTTCTTTCCTGATATTGAAAATGCAATAGGGGTTGATCTTGCAAGAAGATTTGCACCGTCCTCAGAAATTAGCAGATAATCTCCGTCAAATAAATAATTATCTACATAGTCTACTATTCCCGATGCACCATAATACGGATAAATGCCCGAAGTTCGTTTGCTCTTAGTAACAGGCTTTCTCTTAGAATCGCAATTTTCAGCAATTTCTTTGAGTGTTCGCCATTCGCAATCACTTGTCCCCCCCCCGTGGACACCGAAGTCTAACAGGAGGTCACGATAGTATTCGTACTGCTTTTTACGGGCTGTAAGCTCTGCTTCAAGTTCCTGCTGTAAGGCGGTAACGCTTTCGGTGTATTCATCAAGGATCTTGACAATTTCAGCCTGTACCTCCAAAGGCGGTACAGGGATTACAAGGTTTTCAATTACTGTTCGTGATAATCTTGGTATGCTTGCTTTTCTAACTCTTGAAAGAATAAGTGGTTGATTTTTCATCAGAACAAAATATAGATAGCGATTGTTGAGATTATCAGGGCATAAAAAGTAATAACAATCATCTGCCGCCCAAAAATCCACGTCACTAAAGCCTATCTCTCCTGCCGCACCCGCTCCAATAACAAAAGCTGAGTATGCTTTAACATTTGATTTATCATGGTATCCAAGCGGTTTGATACTGTTTTGGTATACTGGTATTTCACCTGTTTCAGCAAGCTGATCTCTCACTACACGAACGCCTCTTGCGACTGTTGCTATATCAGACAGTTTTTTGTACTCCACACCGTTAGGGCAAAGCTCTTTTATCAGTTGTTCAAATTTATTCATTATCGTCTTCCTCATCTGTATAGTCGATGTATTTAATTCCAGTAATACATTCACTTTTAGTAGGAAATACAACTTCTCTTTCGTCTGTTATAGCCATTCTATGTTTTACATCAGCTAATTCTGATATTGCCTTTGATAAACCTACTAAATCTATTCCATAATCTGGCTCTTTTATCTCAGCAGCCATCCAAGTCATTGGATAACGAAGTTTCTTTTCGATATTAATATCGTGCTGATTTTTGCTCCATGAAACATAAATATCATTATAAATCGATTCGATTATAGAGTTATCAGGAATATCATCAATTCGATGACCGAGATACCTATAAATCGATCCTCTGTATAATATTTCCTCTGACTTTTTTATATTAAAGTAACGGTCATTTCTTCTACATTCAATTATAAACTCATACAGTGCCTTAAAAAAAGCCTGAAATGCTTTTACTAATTGACTTTTCTTTTTATCGCCTACATAAGTCGCACCCGTCCAATAATCGAGAACAACAGCTATATTTTGCATCAAAGGTTTACCTTGATCTTGGGTTTGTCCATGTTCTATGCGTTTGGTATATGTTTGTATCTGACAAGCTATTCCGTGAATTTTTTGAGCATTTTCTATATAGTCATCTGCCCAATGAGATAATTCGTAAACTTCCATTTTATCCCTCTATTTCTGCAATAATCTTGTCTATCTCAGCTCTCAGCACATCTTCACGCTTAACTATCTCAGCTATCTCTGCATTGAGAACAGCAATATCAATTACCTCTCTTGTGTCCTCTTGCTCAACATAAGTCGAAACAGACAGATTATAGTCATTCTCGGCTATCTCATCATTAGACACAAGGCGGCAGAAGTATTCGCTGTCTTTGCGCTCTGTGAACGCTGTCACGATCTTTGATATGTTTTCTTCTGTCAGCTTGTTGTTATTCGTGACCTTTACACACTCCTTAGAAGCGTCAATGAAAAGAGTGCTGTTCTGAGTCTTGTTCTTCTTCATGACCATGATACAAGTAGCAATAGATGTACCATAGAAAAGGTTGTCGGGAAGCTGTATAATGCAGTCTATGAAGTTGTTGTCTATCAGGTATTTGCGTATTTTCTGTTCAGCTCCGCCGCGATACATGACACCCGGGAAGCAAACAATGGCAGCTGCACCATTATTTGCAAGCCATGCCAGAGAGTGCATGATAAATGCAAGGTCTGCCTTTGACTTCGGTGCAAGCACTCCTGCAGGAGAGAAACGAGGATCATTGATAAGCAGCGGATTTTCGTCTCCTGCCCACTTAATACTATATGGCGGATTTGAAACGATTACCTCAAAAGGCTCATCGTCCCAATGCTGCGGCTCTGTGAGCGTATCTTCATGCGCTATATCAAATTTATCGTAGTCAATATCGTGCAGGAACATATTGATACGGCAGAGGTTGTATGTTGTGATGTTAATTTCCTGTCCGTAAAATCCCTGACGTACTTTATCCTTACCGAGTATCTTCGCAGCTTTCAGCAGCAGTGAACCCGAACCACAGGCAGGATCGTAAACCTTGTTTACCTCTGTCTTGCCTACAACTGCAAGTCTTGTAAGCAGCTCCGATACCTCTTGCGGAGTAAAGTATTCGCCGCCTGATTTTCCTGCATTGGAAGCGTACATACCCATGAGGAACTCATAAGCGTCACCGAATGCGTCTATGGTATTGTCCTTATAGTCACCGAGCTGCATGGAAGCAACGCCGTTCATAAGGCTTACAAGGCGTTCATTACGCTTTGCAACAGTGCCGCCGAGCTTGTTGCTGTTTACATCGAAATCATCGAACAGACCTCTGAAATCGTCCTCACTGTCACAGCCCTGTGCAGAACTTTCGATGTTATTAAATACACGTTCTATCGTTTCATTAAGGTTTTCATCTGTATCTGCCTCGGCGAGAACATTGCAGAACAGTTCACTCGGAAGAATGAAAAATCCCTTCGTAGTTACCATATCTTCGCGAGCTGCTTCTGCTTCCTCATCAGAGAGCTGCGTATAATCGAAATCAGGAGTGCCTGCTTCGATCTCGCCTGCATTGATATAGTTTGTCAGGTTTTCCGAGATATAGCGGTAAAACAGCATAACAAGGACATAATTCTTGAAGTCCCAACCGTCAACACTGCCCCTCAGATCATTGGCTATGCCCCATATAGTTCTATGTAATTCAGCTCTTTCCTGCTCTTTTTTGTTATCTATCATGGTGTGCAGCTCCCTTATAAATGAATGATTATATAATATTTCTCATAATATCTGCATTGAAAAGAAATAAATTGTGTAATTTAACACAATTATATCACAAATAATTGTGAAAGTCAACGTATTAACGATAAAGGAAACTCCCCGTGTAGGGGAGTTAACACTTTATTATTTATGGAAAAAGAATAAATAATAAAATAATAGCAAGTATTATTAGTAGAGGTTTAATCCATTTCCAATTTGGATGCATTTTTATGAATTGCTCTTTTCTTTCTTTTTTATAAGCTCGTTTTAATTCATAATTGAAAGAGGCTTCAAATCTCACACTAATGGTTCAGATTTGAAGCCTTAATGCTTTATAAGCGGCTATAAATAGCCGCTTTTTATGCTTCTCAAAATGAACAGATATTGCGAAAACACTAAAGTTGGAAATCAAAACGCTGAAACGATTCTTTTGCGAACCTGTTGTGTTATGTAAAAACTATTGTATAAGGCTGTATAATGCTATATTTAGTTTAAATGATCAGTCAGACTGATGCCTTTGGTAATAATTGTTTTCTGCCTCATCAGGAGTTTTGTTATTAAGATAGTTATGAGGCCGCTTTGTATTATAGAATTCGATATATTTATCGACAGCTTTCCGGAATTCAAATTCAGAATGGTATCTTGTGCGATATAGTTCTTCTGCTTTCATATTTTTGAAAAATGATTCAACTACTTAATTATCATATGGAACGCCTGCTTTTGAAAATGATTGCTCCACATTGTAGTCTCTGAGCAATTTCTGATATGTTTTTGATGTGTAATTCACACCTTGATCGCTGTGAAACATGAGCGGCTTGTCAGTGTTTCTTGATGCGTATGCGGCTTTAAAAGCAGCTGAAATGAGTTGGGTGCTGTTATGCAGAGACACTCTGCAACTGATGATCTTTCTTGAAAAAAGATCAAGGATCACACAAATATAGTAATTCTTTTCTTTAAAATTGTAATATGTCACATCGCCGACCCATACTTCATTTGGACGGTTTACATTGAATTGCCTGTTGAGCAGATTCTTTTTCTTTGCCTGTTCTTTAAGGTAAAGCTTTTTTGAACTTGTTCGGATAGGAAAAAGTCCATTTTCATGCATTATATCTGCAACTGTTTCTTTAGAGACTTTGTATCCGCGGTCTTTTAGAATGGCGTGTATTTTACCGGAACCGAATATTTCATTGTTATTGTGGAATATCTCCTCAATTATCGGCTTGAGTTTTTCTTTCTTACTCTGCTTCAGCCATGAATAGATGGTGCCTCGTGAAATTCCTGTCTCCTTTGAGATCAGTGCTATTGTTTGACCTGATTCGTAGCGTATAATAACTTCATTTTTATCTTTTTCCGTATATTTACTCATCTATAAACCTCATTTATTTGAATTAGCATTAAAACATATCTTTAGGATAACACATGCATATTGGATAATCAATATTGCAATAAATCGGATAGTATGTTATAATGCATGATATAGGAGGGCAGGGTTATGGATACTTTCAAAAATCTTCGGATAAAAGATAACGAATTCAAAATGCTGTCATGTGATTTCAAACTGAAAAGAGGAATTATCTATGCTTTAGAGTGTTTGTATGGTAATGATCATTATCTTATAGACAATGGAGTTGGCAGCCATGTTGACGAAAGAGCTATCGTATTCAGATTTGGTTACTATTTCCAGACTTTTCTTGAACATCTTAGACCTTACAGTGATTATGTAGTCGATGTTGAGTATAACAGAGACGGTAGCATTTCTAAGCGTGTTAACGGAGATCTTAAAATACCTGATTTAATATTGCATAAGCGTGGTACTAAAGATAATCTCTTAGTAATGGAGTTCAAAACTTACTGGAATGTAAGCACTAAGGATGATGTCCAAGAAGATATCAGTGAACTTAAGGAATTGACTAAGCAAATAGGCGCTTATAAATATAGATACGGCTTGTTTATCGTTATCAACAAAGATAAGCCGCTGGTAACTGTGTTCAAAAACGGCGATTATTACAGTGGAGTTAATGAGAGATCATACTTTGATAATAAAATATGATATAAAAAAACTGTTTTGGATAAAGGAGAAAAAATGATATATACGATTAATACTGCTACAAACGTTATGTTTCCGGTTATAAAATCTGTCTTTAAGCTTTCAGATGAAGAAGTTTATAGAATGATAAACAATGAACATTCTAAACTCTTAGACAAACTTCAAAAGAAAGGCATAAATTATTCAGAGCTTAAACGCGCTCTGATTCCAAATCAGAAAAAAGAAAATAATGAAGTATGCCTTGTATTTGATACCATGCAAATAAAAGAAGATTTCTATGGAAATGAAGTATTTGATAAGCTGCTTCCGCTTATGGATAAAGATAGTACATATAGTGTATTGATCGGTGATTATATTGATATATTGCGTAAAGTAAAGGATTCTCAAAAAATGCTTTTTCAAAACCTGAAAGAATCAATTGAACTTGTCAACGAAACTATATTCAGGTACAGTAATCAGTACTTTATAGTTTACATAAATAGTATTACTGACGGACAGCTATCATCTATTATAGGAGGATTGAAGGAGTATAAGGCTTTTACAGGATATGTATTTCTGAGAACAGATTCAAAATTCAAATCATATCTTTCCTACATCCTATCAGATCTTTGTGTAAAAAATAAGAATACTGTTATTTGCTCACATCCTTCAGATCTTGATGACAATACAAACATAAATCAAAAAGGATATCATTTTGAAGAAAATGGTTTCAAGCTAAAGAGCATTAATGAAGATTATTATGGGACCTTCCTTAGTTACAAAATTGAAACTATTTTGCCTGATCCGGAAGATGTTAGCTTTTCTTTCAATGCTCTGTTTCCGCGATTTGACAGCATGGAAAAACTTGCATTGGATATCCCCGAAGGAAAATGGGGATATATCAACGACGAAGAAAAAGGGAAAGGTAAAATACTGCATACGATTGGATTTGACTATCAGGAAAAAAGAGAATTTTCCGAAATGGTATTCAAAAAAATCTGTGGTAACTATATTTACAACATCAATAGAAACGAATATGGTGATCTGATGTTTGATGTATGTATTGAATTGCCAACAGTAAATGGTAATATACGCAGAACTACGATAGGTCTGAAATATCATCCTGACACGGATAATATATCACTCGTTACAATTACTTAATAAAAGCAAATTTTTTGTTAGCAGCGCAAAACAACGATGATAAAAAAGACCCAGTATATTTCAAATGAAACGGTTATTAATATGATAATATTTCGTGGATAAATGAATGTAATCAATTTTGTTATGCTCAGACAACGTAATATAGGCACTTTCGAGTATTCGGAAGTGCCTATTTTTATGCCCTTTTTTATCCAATTGCAGCAACCGTGCAGCAACGCGTTAAATTTTCCTCGAAATATCGCTGAGAATCACTGAGTGTTTTTTAGAGTTTTTGAAGATTATTGCGGTTTTTGTTAACCAAGGTTAACAATTATAAGGCTTGATGTTATTAAAATAGATATTAATAAGAAATGCACCCACGAAGGGTGCATAATATTATCATTTTCAGTTGTTCTCAAAAGCTTCCAACTCTTGACAAAGTGCAACAAAATCATCATATACAGTTATTGTTTGCAGATAGCGGAAATCAAGAATGTAACCTGAGGCTTTGTGCCTCAGGAAGTCTGCATCCCAAAGAGGTACAGAAATAAATCCGTCCTTATAATGATACTTTAATGGTTCAAACTTATCTATGTTAGCACGGAAATACTTTACCTTGGCCATGCAGAGTTTATTGATCCTGAACAGCAGACCGATAATGTCTGTACGTTCAAAGAAGGCGTCCTTGAATATAAGGTGTTTATGTGAGTTCTCCCTGTCCGAGTACCATGCGTTGTTTTCATGTTGTAGGTGATACTTTTCTATTAGAAGATACTTATCGTCCATGGTTACCTCCTTGGAACTATACATCGTATATAACGCTTATGAAAGATAATGTTCCTTCTATGATCATTATACATTATTCTGACTTGTAAATCAATTACTTTTAAGCTTGACGGCAAAACATATGCAGTATATAATATAAGTTAAAGAAAGCCTTCCTGAGGTAATGATTAAGCTGTTTTTCTGTTGTGTTAACTCAAATACCAGAATCAGAATTGACCGAGGTGAAAGATATGTTCAGCTTCTTTAAGCGTAAAAAAGAAAAAGTCTCTCCTGCTCCGCAGTTGATAGTCCGCACAGATAAAGAATATGAGAAAAAGCTGCCCACAATTAGCGAGGAGCGTATAACACTATCTGTAAATGAGCTTCTGGACGGGAAATATACTTATGCACAGCTTCTGCTGGAAAACTTTTTCTATGTAAACGAAGATCTCCAGAAAAAAATTGCTAAATCGCTGCTGCAAACGCTCAGAAGCCTTTCAGCCAAAAAGTGGTATGCTTTTTCCGGGGACTGCCGTGGTTCGGAATACTACAGTCATTCAAATTATCTTATGATCCGTGACGTATCGCAGGCTGACCTTACAAGAGAAAAATATCCTCATTTATCGGATGAGGAGTTCACTGCACTGCTTTGCATCGGAACATTTCACTTCAACGGTTATTTTCGAGAGGAGTGCCTGCGTAAGCTTGCAGATTATAACGGTCATCTTCGCTATTTTTGTATCCGCATGAATGACTGGGTGAAGGAAATACGCGACGCTTCTGCTGAGCTTTTAATGGAGCTTTTGTCTAAATGTCCACTGTACGATATTATCAGAGATACTTCTATATTTGAAAGGCTTCATTTCGCTAACAGACGTTCCGAAAAGCATTTTGATGAGATATTTTCAATAATATGCGAGAGACTAAAAAACGAGCTTACTGACGAACATATCAGGCAGTTACTCAACGAAGAGCCTTTTGTAAGAAACTCTTTCTACAAGCTTGGCTGTCAGAACGAGCTCTTCAGCAAAGAAATACTTGAGTTTATTATTGAACATGAACCATTCGGCTGCAGCAAGGCGCGCATTCTGATGCACAGGATCAGCAGGTTCGGCTGCTCAGAGAGCGATTATGAAAAGTATATCCGTCATAAATGTCCCAATGTCAGGTATACGGCACTGCTGAAAAAATATGAGGAGCTCAACAACTCATGGGACGGACTTGAAGAGTTTCTTACGGATAAAGCTTCAAAGGTCAGATCACTTGCAGCTTTTATATTGAAAAAGTATAAAGGCTTTGACGCGCACGATTACTATCTTGGACTTCTCGGCACGGAAAACACGTCGATAGCTCTTACCGACCTCGGAACATACGGCACAAAGGCTGATGCGGAGACCGTAAAAAGCTTTGTTTTCTCAGATAATAACTCTATAGCACGAAAAGCTCTTCATTCTTACGGTAAGCTCATGGGGGCGGACGGAGCAGAAATATACTGGGAGCGGTTATGCTCCGAAGAAATCCAAATGTGCATTGAAGCTTTCCGTACGATCACATCAAACCGTATATTCTTTGTTACTGATAGCATATGGAAAGAATATCAACTTCGTGCGGGGACTTCCAATGGAAACTATTTCATTTATCTACTTTGCAATCAGACGGATTGGGAAAGAATGAAGTATCTTGTTAAGCTGTACGCTGACGGCAGCGTTGATGAAACAATGAAAGGAAAAATATCTTTTTCGTTGCGTCGCAGAAATATGTACAAGAAACTGTCAGCTGAGACTGCCGATGAGCTGATCTCATTAATCAGTGAGCATAAGGACAAGCTTGGCAAGCTTTACGATGAACGTCTTTTTGATATCTCAAAAGCAAGAGAATATGGAACCTGCTGACAGGTATCGATCATGAACTGAAGAACAGATTTATGCATATCTAATACACGGAGTCAGCCTAAAGTGCAATGATAATGTTTCAAAGTGCAAAAATTGCACTTTGTAAGAGCTTGCTATACTAAGAGAGATATCAAAGAACCCGTCAATTACACAGAAGGAGCTTGCATAGGCAATCGGTAAATCAGTGCGAACTGTTAAAACCAGAACGGTTGAGCTTCAGAATAACGGCTTCCTGCGCCGCAAAAACGGCAAGAGAAACGGTCAATGGAAAGTGCTTGTGGAGTTATAATGGAAAATTTTATAATAGAAAATAAAAAGCACCCCGCCGGGGTGCTTTCGATTATCATTCTTCAGTATACGGGACATCTATTATATCCGCTCTTTGATCTTCACTTTCGTCTGAGGAAGCCATATCAGGTTTTGGTATTGTTGAAGAAGTACCATCGGACCATTTGAACTTTATGAACTCCAAGAAATCAAGCTCGACTTGTCCTGGTATATGGTAGTCTTTAAGTTTGCCTGAAGCAGCGACAGCTCGTTTGGAGTGCCTATCTTTATCAGCTTCAGACATCCGGGGAAGAGATTCTACGATGTGCTTGATTTGATTCTCAGTGTAACCAAGTGGGACCTCAACCTCATATTGACGGCCGCAGTTGATCCTGATGACAACACCATCATCGTGGAATATGAACTCATCCTGCGCGTTTGTAACAACGCCCTGCTCTTTTATGATAACAGGTTCAGGGAGAAAATCAGTATCTGCAGGAACGAGAGGTCTTAATGCTTGTGGCTCGAAGTAAGGGTACGGCCACTTCGTCATGTACTGATCAATGTTAAATGGGCGATATGTCCAATATTCCCTGTACAGCGGCTCATTCTCCATGAAGAACGTGTTAGGACCGTAGTCATCAGGCCAATCTGGATTCTCCCTGTATTTCGATGATTCTTCCTTGGTCATATTAGCGGTGAAGCCTTCTTGCGGTGCTGTTCTGAGCATTTCCATCAAGCAGGTTGCATTATCTTCCATAATCATGTCGTAGGCTTCAAAAAAGTCCAAGTCCTCTTCGAAATTGTGCGGATCCGTATCGATGATTTTGGCAGCAGGTGTTCTAATTGCATCCAGTCCATAAGCGTGAAGCACTCGACTACAATGAGTCTTATAGCGGTTATAATCTTTCAGATCAATTGTTAATTTCCTTCCGTCTATGTAGGAAACGCTATTGACGAGGATATGAAAGTGCCTGAAATCACTGTCCAGGTGAAGAGCTACCACGCACTGATACCCTTTTTTATACCAGAAGTTAGCACACTCAACGCCTATTTTTAGGAGTTCCTCGTTATTGTATTCGTTACCGGCAGGAGTCACGGAGAGCATAGACTCCTCGAACTGGCGTTTGTCTTCCTTACGGTGGATGCGTTTTATAGCCAGCATACTTCCGAGCGGATCGTTCGGAGCGCAGCCAAAACAAGCTATGAGTTTGCCATCGTTTGTCTTGTAGGCTTCTGTGATATAGTTGTATGATTTGACAAGAATGTCAGATGTGTGCTTACTGCCTGTTATATTTTTTAATATTGACATGCTTATTCCTCCACCTCACCCGCTCCCTCAATGAGATTAACATTGGTGAGTCGCAACGATAACTTCACGAATATGTCAAGAATATCTTCAACTTTTCGCTGAATAACCTTACCATATTTAAGTATTTACGTTTTGGCACGCCGTTTTCGCAGTAAAGAGTAACAGCTCCACGCCAAAGCCCCTTTTTATCTTTATAAATACTACCTTCATTGTTAGCTTTTTTTGTCATAAGCATTTGCCTCTCTGGATATAGGTTTCCATTTATTAACTGTCCGAAGATGTACCAGTGAAGCTTTAAAAAGCTCCGCAGTAACTCTCATACACATCCTCTCCAAGCATATACTTTACATCATGTAGAGCCTCCCGGAGCAGGTTCGTATCCATAAGCATCTCTTCGATCTCGTCGCAGGTATAGCCGTAGTCAAGCAGGAGCTCCACATCAGCACTGTCAACGCCGTAGCAGCCGCAGTAGGCGAGAAGTATCTCCTCATGCATATTATAAAAAGGAGAGGCCTCATAGTCATACCATGATCCGTATTTTGAGCAGTAAACCTTAGGCTCGAACTTTGACCTTGTGATTTTTCCGTTCCTGTCGATGCGGAGAATATCACCTTCCTCAGTCTCTATACGCTTGGACTCGAACTTATGAAGCCCAATCTGTTTCAAAGCCTTCTTCATAATGCTTTCAGTGCTTGCATATACATATAAGCCTATTGTCTCAAAGTGGAGCAGGTACATCGGATTGCTTCCTTTGACGATATATAAGCTGTTATACTGGTCGAGCACCGTGAATGTGAAGTTGCCTTCGACTGTCTCCGCCATGTACTTGAGGCTGTCGAAGTCGAGCTTTCCCTGCTTCTCTATCAACTGTACGCCGATATAACTGTCGGTATCTATGTATGTATTCGGGATTACTCCGTCCTTACGTAGCTCCTTATCATTCCACAGCACTCCATTGTGCGCGAAGGCGAAATCTGTATCAGCATGACCTGCGAAAGGATGATTATTGTAGTTTTGCTTCTTATCGCCCTGAGTAGCGAGCCTGGTATGTCCCATAACTGCTGTTGTTCCCTCAGGCGGATTAAGATGAAGCTTGTGAGCTGCTTTTGCGCGCTTGAATATTACTACATTTCAGTCCTTTATGTAGGAGATGCCTGTGGCGTCAGTGCCGCGTTCCTCCGCAGCAACTGCAAGAGATTGAGTCAACTTTTTCAATATTTTATGTGGGACGATGCCTTGATAATCGAGCCATCCAAACAGTGAACACATAATTTTTCCTCCTTTTCGTCATCAAACGGCAGTTCGAGCGAGTCGCCAACAGCGTCTGCTCCGCCGATAAGAATTGCTATTAAGCTGACGGTTTTTACTATATCCTTTATATCCTTTTCAGTCTCAGGATCAACGTCAAACCAATCTGATAGAATTCCCATTTTACATATCCTCCTCAGTATCTTCGATTTCATTGATGTACAGCCTGCGTTCCTTCAGATAGGCGATCAGCTCTGGCTCAGTTATGCTGCTGACGAACTCCGACCACGACAGCTTGTGAAGTCCTTCCTCACTGAAGTCCAGAGCCACGTTAATGATCGCATTGACCAGCTCCAGAGTTGCCATGAAGGTATTCAGTTTGAGCGTGCCACGGAACATTCGGAACTCAATGGTCGAGTAGTTCATAAGATTAACTGCAGCATACCTTCCGTTGTTTCCCTTCTTGGCTTTATCAAGAATAGCCTTCGGTGAATGTTCATAACCATAGCGAGCTGCCCAGCGATTCATACTGTACTCAGAGCGGCGTGAGAATTTCAGCAGCTCGTTCCAGTGATGCTCAACGAAGTACAGGATTTTGCTGATTGTCTCATCCTGCTCCTCTCGTGATTCACCAAGACAGTTGCGGTTTACATGGATATGCAGTCCGCAGGTACTTGTTTGGTGCGAACGATATCCGAGATATATAGCCTTTTTCATGATATCTTCCCAACAGAATTGCTTATGATATTCAAGGCTCATTGGATGCGTTACAATTTCAAGTCCGTCGTCAAGACTGCCGTCACCTTTGATGTAGATGTGTTCTCTGTTTCCATCTGAATTGGCTATTTTAAGCAGTTCATCAGCGTTATCTGAGTCTTTACCTGCTCCGTCGATCTCCAGTTCTACTCCAAAGTAGCGCTGACTGTTACCGTAAAATATCGGTTCAGGTTTATAGCCGTAATCGTGGATAGAGCGATTCTTGTCAACTTCATCGTGGTAACATTCCGAGCAGTAGTCGTATCCGTCGAGGTGGTAGGCATCGTCTTCGTGTAAAAGGGCATCACAGCAGGAGCAACGGGTATAATGATTCTCGTAACAGTGATGGCATAAAGTCGTATATTCATCCCCATAGCTATCATTTGTCCAGATAACTGCACCACAACGGTCACAGGCAGTTGTGTGGTGCTCATAACAATCAGTGCAGACTATCTCGCCGCCGACTTCCTCGTAATCATCTGTGTCAATAAGTGCTCCGCAGTGGGCGCAGTACAGTTTGTTTTCTTCCATTTTTAGACCTCCATAAAATAGTGAAGCCGTCCCGAAGGACGGCTTCATTGTTGATATTCATTTGTCGCTGCCGATAAGACCGATAGCTATTCTTGCTCAGAGTTTCAGTCCGGAGCGTATCCCAGCACTGAAAGCAGCTGCTGTGAGATCAGCTGCAATATCCTCAATCTCAGTTGCCTTTTTTATCGGGAACTCCCTTACCAGCTCATTGAGCAGAGCCATTGCTTTCAAATATTCGCTGTTGTTACAGAGCTCGGAATCCAGCGTGATAGCGAATTTCTCCACAAGCTCATCCAGTATATCCATGTCCTCACCTCCCCAAAACCAGATATAACAGAAAAACCGCTCCCGAAGGAGCGGCATCAATGTTCAGTATTCACTTGCGAGCAGCATTGTGCTGTGTTCGCCGTCATCAATGATGTACAGCTTTTCGGTTATCGGTGTATCTGACGGTATCATGTAAACCTGTCGATATTCGGGTTCTTCTGAGGTGTGAGTTATAGACTGCATAGTACCTGATGGACTAAGCTCAAATACCTGTAAATAGTCCTTCGGATCAGGCATACGTTCTACACATTTCCAAAGGAATAGCTGTAATTCTAACGGAATCGAACTATCAACACCACAGGTCAGAAATCGGCTTTTGTCGAACAATTTGATCCTCTTTTCATATCATTATTTTTGAATACGAGCGTAATGTATTCAGATTAATAATATAAATACAGAAGATCAAAAAAATCGTAAATTTACGTTGAAATTAGAAATTACTTGCTGGAACTATCAAAAAATGATATAATTACCTTACAATATAATTTGGTTTAGGAAGTGATATACTTTGAGTGATACTATTTTCTACGATATTAAGCTAAAAAAGAACCAAACTGTTTCAGATGTATTCATAAAAATACAAAAGTTTGTAAAACCAAAAGGTGCTACAAAGAACTGGGAATGCTTCGTAGGTAAAAATGAACTTGTAATAGACTTCCATGATGATAAAAGCGAGACATTTTGTCTTGCTTTCGAGAAAAAAGAGGCAAGAGGCTTCTGTAAGGTTTGATTTCCGCTGGAAGGAGAGCTTTTTGATAATGATAAAAAGAGTGAATTCAAAGCTTTAATTTCAATGCTGCATTCTTTTAAGAATTACTGTACTGAAATGTCCATAACGGATGATTATGAGATAGCTGAAGAGATTTTCAGAAGCCTTGACTATAAGTTTAAGCTTAGAGAACTTACAGATGAAGAATCCAGTAGAGTAAGACGTTTATACGACCTTGGATATACCAGATGTGAGGATCTTCTTCTTGCCATAGTTGCAGAAGACCTTGGTATGCCTGAAGATTTCAGATGGAAAGAGTATGTATTCAGCCATTATTTGTTGTTAACAGAACCTGAGATATCTCGTATATTTGAAACTTATCTTTGTGAACTTGCAATTTATAAGAAAAAACCGCTTATGGAACAACCACAGTATCAAACGGCTCTTAAAGAGAAGAAGCCTGTTTATCATTCTCCATGTATGGCTCCCGCCGATGTATATACATATACACTTGGCATAAAAGATGTATTTGAACCTTTTCAGTATATTATAAATGAATGGGGCAGAGGTGCCCAAGTATCAAAGTATCTCAATGATATTTTTCTACCCGTATTCAGACAGTGCAAGGAATTTGGAAAATGTGAGCTGGCATATAGGTTTATGGTCTCATTAGCTGATTTCTGTGGTTTTACATTTATTGATAAGGGGCGAACTCCACGAAAAGCGTATGATCCCGCTTATCGCTGGCTGTACAATAAGATACCTGTTCATCCTGATGATTTCAGACACCCGAAGTATTTATAATAATGAAAGAAGTTCTGATTAATTAGCCGCCCGTAAAGGGCGGCGATGATATATAAAGGCAGCGATGCTTTAATATCACTGCAAAATGAAATGAGGCTAATTTATCAGCTGTAAAGGGGCATATCTATGGACTATACCGGAATATTTACTAAAGCGATCGAGAATAAAAGCAGCTATGATTTTGAAACTGTACGAAAGGACATAAACTCCCATAGCAGTTTTTACTGTGGTGACTGGGACGCATGGGCGGATATTCACTGGTATAGACTTACTCCTGAAAGAGTTGTCAGCTATGATAAATGTTACGGCTTTCTTTGTGCAGAATATCCTGTTGCGCTGCTAACAGAGTACTGTCCGCAGGAATTGAAAAGTTTATTTGATGAGCTTGGCATTATCAACGCCAGACTTGAAGAATCAATGAGCTGTGATGAGAATATTCTTCGTCAGTATATTCGTTACCCTATGGTCTTCGATGAAACATTTATTGATAAATGCGATTACAGTTGTGATGATGAGCGTTTTGCAATGGTGCTAAAAAGGCTGGAAACAGGCAAGAAGTATTATATCGATTCAAGTTGTTTTATGATGGATGAGATACGTTAGCAGTTACATTGCCCATGATAGGAAAGCTCTCTTTGCTATACTGAATATTTTTAAATCCTCTCGATTATTCGGGAGGATTTTTTATTCCGAAATTTGTACTAATGAAAAAGCTATGGAGCTTACAAAGGAGATATTCAAGGATATTTCAGAAAGTCATCTGACAGCGATGGGAACGCACTATAAGGTCCGTGACGGGGGTATATACCACTCTCATACAGTTACTAGTCCCACCAATATCAATGACGGTTCAATGCTTTATGGTGATTATAAGACTAATTATGCATTGACCCAGAGAGTTGCGGACGTTACCGGTCAGCCTACTAAGTTGGTCATCTATAAGGAAAACGGCGAAGAAAAGGAATGCCCAATGATATTCGTTCCTCGTGAGATCGAGGAATAATCGTATGGTTTTATCAAAGCAGCAGTGAGACTGTAAAGACGTGTGTTTATAATAATCAGCTTTTTTATTGGTATATATTCTCCTTTGGTTACTACGGCTAAATTTATCTTTTTCCCGATTTCTGCGTGACTGAAGAACATGGAGGCACCTTGAAAACTTAACAATTGCATGGTATAATGAATGAAAATACGATGATTATTCTGCAGAAGGGAGATCGGACATGGAGCTGACAACTGACGAACAGATCACAATGATAAACGGGCAGTCCTTTTTCGGCATGGGCGAACTGCCGCATAAGGAAGTCCCTCGAATTCAGATGCTTGACGGAGGAACAGGTCTCAATTTTGAGCAGCTGTTCGGTGATATAATGGAAAAGGCTGATCGTCCCGAAAGAGGTACAGCTGTATTCAGAAAAGTGCTTGAGAATTTCTATAGACCTGATCTGCTTGATACTCGGGAAGAGGTTGAATTATACAACTGGCTCTGTGAACAGCTCCGGTCAATAATACCCGAGAAGACAGCACCCGGCTGTTATCCGCCGGGTATGCTGCTTGGTGCATCATGGGATCCGGAGACAGTTTATCAGGTAGGTCAGGCACTTGGACATGAGGCACGGGCGTATGGTATTCATGTGATGCTTGGTACACCGAACATAAATCTTCATCGTGACCTCAGAGCAGGACGACTGTTTGAGGGCTACTCCGAGGATCCTTACCTTATTACGAAGCTTGCTCCCGAGCTTGTAAAAGGTGTACAGTCTCAGGGAGTTGCGGCAAATGTGAAGCATTTTGCAGCCAACAATCAGGAGACTAACCGTCAGGGAATAAATGAGATAATTCCGGAGAGAGCCCTTTACGAGCTTTATCTTCCCGGATTTGAGGCTTGTGTCAAAGCGGGCTGTGCGACCGTAATGGCTGCATATAATCAGATAAACGGTGTACCGTGTACTGAGAACAAGTGGCTGCTGACAGAGCTTCTCCGTAAAGACTGGGGCTTTAAGGGGCTTGTTATGAGCGATTGGGGAGCCGTGTATCATCCTGCCGAAGCAGTTAATGCAGGCTGTGATGTGAATATGCCGGGGCCTGTTTCACCTGAATCTCTCAGAAAAGCACTTACTGACGGAACACTTGAACCTGATAAGCTTGCAGGATCGGCAGAACGTGCCACTGCTCTTGCGCGGAAATATGTATTGCCGCCAACAGGGCATATTGATACAGAAATGACTGACCGAGCCGCTTATAAAGCAGCAGCAGAGGGGATTGTCATGTTGAAAAACTCCTCCTGCTCAGCCGACTCCGAACAAAAATGCTGTCCGCTGCCTGCTTCTTCAAGAATTGCACTTATGGGTACAATGGGCGGAGAACTGCTGACCTGCGGAGAGGGGAGTGCCTGTGTCCGTACTGATCGTAATACCGACTTATATTCAGAATTGCACAGGCATTTTGAAGATGTCCGTCAGGGACTGTATGATGGTTCTGATACGATCATATATGTCCTTAATGTTGCAGGTCAGGAGGGCAACGACAGAAAAACTTTATCCATTGATAATGATGAAGCGGAGCGTATAAGCGAGATTTGCGGATATGCAAAGCAGAAAGGTATGCGCTCCGTTCTTATACTGAATACATCAGGACCTGTTACAGGTGAAGTGTTTGATCTGTATGATGCTGTATTCTGGGTCTCGCTGCCGGGAATGCAGGGAGCTGCCGCAATTGCTGATATACTCTGCGGAAATGTAAATCCGTCAGGACGTCTGCCGCTGTCATTCCCGTACAGTGAGGATAATATACCGACGTATCTTAACTTTCCCGGTGACGGTATGACTGTAAACTACGGAGAAGGTATTTTTGTTGGCTATCGTTATTATGCAACTCGCTTTCATCGTAATCCAAAAGCAGATCATGCCAGGTACTATCTGGGTTACGGACTTTCCTATTCCACTTTTGAGGTGCGTGGCCTTCGCGTCGAAAGCGGCGATATCGAAAACGGCCTTGAACTGACAGCAGATGTGGAAAATACAGGCGAGATCGCAGGAAAGACTGTAGTACAGATCTATGTGCATGATCCTGAGTCAACCCTTACAAAGCCTGTCTGCGAGCTCTGTTCATTTAAAAAGATATATGCAGAACCTCATCAGACGGTCACAGTACACCTTCATATTGACAGGCGTTCCTTTGAAAGCTGGGATCCCGATCTTCATGAATGGACGCTTGAGGACGGCGAATATATACTGAATGCGACAGTTGAGTCTCCTGACTCCATCGACTGGAGCAATTCTTCCGGTATAATTCTGAGATATGACGGTGAATCCCCATACAGCTGGGGTGAGCATACAAGCATAAAGGAAATATATGAAAATCCTGATCTGAAATCTGCACTCTTCAGCTTTTATCAGTCTCATCGCCTTTCATGGGAGAGCATACTCTCAACATACCAGTACACTGCGATGGATAGCATTGGGAAGGTGCTGAATAACTCGGGATGTTCTGCTGAGACGTATGCAGAGTTCATCAGTACATTACGACAGATGCGCTATTTGAAACCATGACCGTATTGCAAATGCCAGAGATTATGGTATGGAGCAGGCTTTATACCAGATACTCTGCTCATTGAGAAGCGTCAGAAAGGCAGTAAGTATTATCTTTTTGACCTTTATGAAGCAGATTAATTTTTGAAGATCAATATTACGGTACCGCCTGCGGGCGGTACTTCTGCTTATATATTCCTTTGCCTGTTATTTGAGTTTCTGAAATAGATATTATTATAGTGAATAAGAGCGAATAATAATCGCTGAACAGGCGAAAACATAATAATCCTCCCTTCGTGGAGGACGCTGTTGGTTAACTGATAATTATTTTTCTGATCTATTGACATTTGATGCAGTATGTGGTATGATATAAGCATAAAGAACAAGACATCAAATTTGAGTAAATTACGCTTTAGGGCGTAGTGTACCCAAATTTGATGTCTTTTTTGTTATATCCAAAGTAGCTTGACAAGTTCGTCGGGAAGGACGCACACATAGAGCGCCGGGAGGCGCACATAAAAGGATTCACTATCGGATTTACTCACTCATACGTATAAACACGTTGTTTGCTTGAGGAGGTATATTTGGTCAACAAATAATAGGCGTATTCGTATATCATAAGGGATAATCATCCCGAGTTATGTAACCCTTGAAACCAAGGGAGAAAAGGAGAAGAATATGAATAATACAGTAAAAGGAACAGGAAGAAACATAATC
>Ga0129317_1001178_pt1 | contig 20818 bp, 18 predicted proteins | sample Cm1ome_FD_94430 | JGI IMG/M metagenome (GOLD analysis project Ga0129317, IMG submission 94430) | Eastern black-and-white colobus group fecal microbial communities from Wisconsin, USA - Cm1105 metagenome | ecosystem: Host-associated > Mammals > Digestive system > Large intestine > Fecal | place... | reverse complement strand
AACGGAAGTTGTAAGACCCCTTGAAGACGACAAGGTAGATAGGACAGAGGTGGAAGTGCAGTAATGTATGGAGCTGACTGTTACTAATCGGTCGAGGGCATAACCAAGGAAGGTATGGACAGGAGAAGGATGTAGATTGATTCGTGTGTAGTTTTGAAGATACAATAGTATCTCAGTAATAATCCTCGATAGCTCAGCGGCAGAGCATTCGGCTGTTAACCGAAGGGTCGTTGGTTCGAACCCAACTCGGGGAGTTTAAATCAGTAAACTGATCTTTACTGATTTTTTTACGCCAAGTATTGAAAAATACTTGCAATTGAAAGAGAAATGTGTTAAAATTATTCTCGGTGAAATAAGGCTCCGTGGTCAAGCGGTTAAGACATCGCCCTTTCACGGCGGTAACACGGGTTCGATTCCCGTCGGAGTCATTGGATATGCCGATGTGGCTCAATTGGCAGAGCAGCTGATTTGTAATCAGCAGGTTATCGGTTCGAGTCCGATCATCGGCTTTGTTCCTTTTTATGGGACAGCAATTGATGTGGACCTTTAGCTCAGCTGGTTAGAGCAATCGGCTCATAACCGATCGGTCCCGGGTTCGAGTCCCTGAAGGTCCACTAACTAAATAATTTGGCCCGGTGGCTCAGTTGGTTAGAGCGCCGCCCTGTCACGGCGGAGGTCGAGGGTTCGAGTCCCTTCCGGGTCGTTAGACCAAAAGGTCAAAATTAAATATGGGATCATAGCTCAGCTGGGAGAGCATCTGCCTTACAAGCAGAGGGTCATAGGTTCGAGCCCTATTGGTCCCATTTGTGATGAATGTCACATATGCCGCAGTGGCGGAACTGGCAGACGCACAGGACTTAAAATCCTGCGGGACTTATACTCCCGTACCGGTTCGATTCCGGTTTGCGGCAGTAAATGAAGATAAGAGAAACACTGTAAATTAAGTGTTTCTCTTATTTTTTTTCAATGTTGTTTGAACACGCTTGAGAACCTTATGATGAAATTTATATTATACTGTGTACAGTGGTAATAAATTAAGTTATAATTAGTGGAAGTTTTAAAGGCAGAATTTTATTAATAATTAAATCATAGGAAGGAATGAAAATACAAAAGATGAATTATTCAATATATGGATTACTATGGTTTTTTGTAGTTTACGCTTTTGTAGGATGGGCAGTCGGTACAGTTGTAGCGGCTGTCAGGGAAAAAAAGTTTGTTGATGTTGGCTTTCTGTTTGGACCGTATTGTCCATCCTACGGAATTTCGGCAATGTTATTTGCTGTTTTTTTATCTGAGTTGAAAGATCATCTGTTCTTTTTGTTTCTCGGAGGTATGGTTCTTTCTTTTCTGGTAGTAGTTGGAACTGGCTTTACTTTGGAGCGTATTTTTCATCGGAAATGGTGGGATTATTCTAGAAAACGGTTTCAATTTGGCGGATACATCACGCTTCCGTATAATGTTTTATGGGGGATGATCGCTGTTTTTTGTGTGTCATTTGCCAATCCTGTGATTATCGACTTTGTTTCTTTGATTCCAGTGGAAATTGGTAATATGATATTAACCGCTGTTGGAATTGTTTTGGTGATTGATTTTGTTGGAACTGTCAGGGGAATACTGAGCGTCCGTTCTCAGGTAAAAGCGGCATCTGTTGTTTACAAGGTATCGGAGGATCTGCAGAATGTGGCTGATACCATGGGAGAGGAACTGACTGGATGGGTTCTGAAACATCTGAAAAAAGCTTACCCGAATCTGGATGAGCAGGCTCTCGTGCAGGCTAAGCTGGAGAAAGAGCGTGAGATGGAAGAAGCCAAAGAGCGGGAAGGAGTATTTGCTGTTGGCTGCTCTTTCTATAAGCTTGTATGGTTGTTTCTTTTGGGAGCTTTTCTTGGTGATATTACGGAAACCATCTTCTGCTATGTCACTTCCGGCATATTAATGAGCCGAAGCAGTGTAGTTTATGGTCCGTTCAGTATTGTCTGGGGACTTGGATGTGTACTTCTTACGGTAATTCTGTATCAATATCGCACTCGGAGTGACAGTTATATTTTCGTGTTTGGTACAGTTCTTGGCGGTGCATATGAGTATATATGCAGTATTTTTACAGAAATTGTTTTTGGAACAGTTTTCTGGGATTACAGTAATATCCCGTTTAATCTGGGCGGAAGAATCAACTTGTTGTATTGTTTTTTCTGGGGAATTGCTGCTGTTGTGTGGATGAAGTTTCTCTATCCGTTATTTTCTGAATGGATTGAAAAGATTCCGAAGAAACCCGGTATTGTTCTAACTTGGATATTGATAGTGTTTATGGTTTTTAATGTGATTATGTCAGGTCTTGCGATGGGACGCTATTCTGTGAGAAAGACTGAAGGAACAGGGGCATCAACGGAAATCGAATCTTTTTTGGATACTAATTTCCCAGATGAAAGGATAGAGCAGATTTATCCAAATATGATTATAGTAGAATAGTTGAGGAAGAAAATAATGAGAGATGAGTTGAGTAAAAGATTTGTTGAACATGCGATAAGCTCTGGGTTTGAAAATTGTGAAATCATTCTGATTTCTGACGTGGATGGGTAGCAGAAAGCACCGTAAAATCATCTGTGTGATGATTCTATGGTGCTGTTTTGTCTATTTGCAAAGTCAGATCAGAGGATGACCAGATCATTGGAACGTAATGGAGTTGGAGCGATGACCAGGATTCTGGAAGTTCGAAACATAAATAACCGTTGAGTGATTCGCCGGATAGTAATTCGCCGCTCAAAGGAGTGTGCCCAAGGTTTCTTAAAATCGTTTCAGAATTTGTACAATATGGAAGCTTTTCGTTATCCAGGTATCCTTCAAAATTATACATAGGGTTCACAGAGAGGTTTTCCATGGATGTATTGGAAACCTGAATGTTTATTAGAAGATATTCATGTCCGTAAGACGGTTCGGGAATAATATTTTCTGAAATGATTTCGTAATCAATTATGCTAAAATCAATAAATTCGGTAAGGTTTATGTCAGGTTCGTCGGATGAAATCAGTGCTTTAACTTTTTCATATAATTTAAAATGGAAGATCACAAATATACATCCGGCCAGAAAAAGAAGAAGGAGCAGGAGTATGGGAAGAATTTTCTTTTTCTTCTTTTTCGGAGTTTCCTGAAGGACAGAGTGTATTTCATTGTCCGTGGAATACACAGCAGGTTTTTCCGGCTTTGGTGCTGGTTCAGAAGATGGCACAGACATTTTGTTTATATATTCCAGAGACATTCTTGTTTTACAGTTGTCACACAAAAAATAGCCTTCTTTTTGTTTGCTTGCTCGAAGTGATGAGCCACATTTTGGACATTTCATTTTTGTACTCCTTATCTTTAAATGATAGAGTTAAGTATAACATTTTTTCACAAAAAACAAAAGTACAGCTTGTACAATAATGCAAAAGATGTTATGATGTTTTTGCACTTTAAAGTGCGAAAGAAATTAGCTTTGAAAAGAGGGATAAACATGGGAATGAAAATGAATAATGAGTTACCACACCCAACTGAATTAAAGAACGAATATCCATTGTCGAAAAAAATACAGGAAATAAAAGGAAAAAGAGATCGAGAAATCAGAGATATTTTCGCGGGAAAATCAGATAAATTTGTAGTTATTATAGGACCATGTTCAGCGGATAATGAAGATTCTGTTTGTGAATATGTGAATCGTCTGGCAAAATTAAATGAGCAGGTATCAGACAAAGTGATGTTGATTCCAAGGATTTATACGAATAAACCAAGAACCACGGGGGAAGGGTACAAGGGAATGCTTCATCAGCCAGACCCGGATAAAGAGCCGGATTTGCTTGCCGGAATTATAGCTATCAGAAAGATGCACATTCGCGCGATGGAAGAGTCACACTTAACTTCTGCGGATGAAATGCTATATCCTGAAAATAGAAGTTATTTGGATGACATTTTATCGTATGAGGCGATTGGGGCACGTTCAGTAGAAAATCAGCAGCACAGACTGACTGCCAGCGGTATGGATATCCCAATCGGAATGAAGAATCCAACCAGTGGAGATTTGTCGGTGATGTTGAATTCTGTGATTGCAGCGCAGATGGGACATCGCTTTATTTACCGTGGAATGGATGTTACAACAGATGGAAATGATCTGGCACATTCTATTTTGCGAGGTGGTGTTGATAAATATGGTAAGACGATACCAAACTATCATTACGAAGATTTATGGCGTCTGGCACAGATGTATGGAGAGCGAGATTTGAAAAATCCGGCAGTGATCGTGGATGCGAACCATTCGAATTCAAACAAACAGTATAAGGAACAGATTCGAATTGTAAGTGAAGTTCTTCACAGTAGAAAATATAATTCCGAATTGAAGAAATTAATCAAAGGTGTAATGGTAGAAAGTTATTTGGTGGAAGGCCGGCAAAATATTGGCTGCAATATGGTATATGGGCAGTCAATTACGGACCCTTGCATTGGCTGGGAAGATACAGTGCGTTTGGTTCATAAGATAGCTGAAGACTGTTAGGGATTTTGTTTCTGTATAAAAGTTTGACAGGTGGTTATTTTGGAAATAAATGGGTCGAATTTTGTTAAAATGTTGGTTTTACTTGTAAAAAATTAAAATTATGTTAGGATATAAGGTAGACTGATTGGAGAAAATCAGAATAAAGAGGACCGGATGGAGGAAAACACGTGTTAGAATTGAAGAATGTTTCTTTTGAAGTTTCGCAAAATGGAGCTGATAAAGAAATTATAAGAGATATAAGCTTTGTTATTCCAGATGAAAAATTTACCGTAATTACAGGACCTAACGGAGGCGGAAAATCAACACTTGCAAGGTTGATCGCCGGTATTCAGAAACCGACGTCAGGACAAATTCTCTGGAATGGAGAGGACATTACAGAAAAAGGAATTACGGAACGTGCGAGAATGGGAATCAGTTATGCATTTCAGCAGCCGGTACGTTTTAAAGGCGTTACAGTATTAGATCTACTCCGACTTGCAAAAGGAGAGAATCTGACAGTGAGCGGAGCATGTGAATATTTGTCACGAGTTGGTCTCTGTGCGAAAGACTATATTAATCGTGAAGTTGATGCAAGTCTTTCGGGAGGAGAATTAAAGCGAATTGAGATTGCAACAGTTTTGGCAAGAGGAACAAAGATGTCTGTGTTTGATGAACCGGAAGCGGGAATTGATCTGTGGAGTTTCCAGAACCTGATTCAGGTGTTTGAAAAGATGCATCAGCAAATACAGGGATCGATACTGATTATTTCTCACCAGGAAAGAATTCTAAATATTGCAGATGAAATTTTAGTAATTGGAAATGGACAAGTTACAGACCATGGAAAGAGAGAAGATATTCTTCCAAAATTGCTGGGAAGTCCAAGTGCAGTAAATGTTTGTAAGGGGAGAAACTAGGTATGGACGCAATACAGAAAGAATTATTAGAAGCGGTAGCCGGACTTCATGAAATTCCAACCGGGGCATTTAATATTCGTGCAAATGGAGAAAGTGCGGCGAGAAATACAACAGCGAACATAGATATTGTATCAAAAGAAAATGTTTCCGGAATTGATATTATAATCAAACCGGGAACCAAAAAGGAAAGTGTACACATTCCGGTTGTGCTCAGTGCAAGTGGTTTGAAAGAGATGGTATACAATGATTTTTATATTGGTGATGATTGTGATGTTGTGATCGTTGCCGGATGCGGAATCCATAACGCGGGAGATGATGAGAGCCGTCACGATGGAATTCACAGTTTTTATGTAGGAAAGAATTGTAATGTCAAATATGTTGAAAAACATTATGGCAGCGGAGATGGCAATGGCCAGCGTATCATGAATCCGGAAACTGTGGTAGAACTTGGTGAAGGAAGTACCATGGAATTAGAAACGGTTCAGATTAAAGGTGTGGATTCAACGATGCGTGTGACAAGAGCGACGCTTGCAAAAGACGCAAAAATCATTGTGACAGAACGTCTGATGACGCATGGAAAGCAATATGCAGAAAGCTTATTTGAAGTTGATCTTAATGGAGAAAATTCGAGCGCCAATATTGTATCACGTGCAGTTGCAAGAGAAAATTCAGTGCAGGTATTTAAGTCAGTTGTGCATGGAAATGCAAAATGCAGTGGTCATACAGAATGTGATGCGATTATTATGGATAATGCAAATATCAGTGCCATTCCTGAGATCACAGCAAATAATCCGGATGCGGCGTTGATTCATGAGGCTGCAATTGGTAAAATTGCGGGAGAACAGATCATCAAGCTGATGACACTTGGTCTTACGGAACAGGAAGCAGAAGAGCAGATTGTAAATGGCTTTTTGAAATAAAATATTTTTAATAAACGAAAGGAGCTGGTTTTTGTGAACCGACTCCTTTCATTGTATAGGCGACCGCATACAATCCCGGAACGTGCCTTTTGGCACTTCCGGTGGTTGGTTTTCATATAATTATTCTTGTTCAAAGTCAAAAAAAGGATGTTCATAACAAACATCCTTCGCACGTGCGCTAGAGGATTCGAACCCCCGACCTTTTGGTCCGTAGCCAAACGCTCTATCCAGCTGAGCTAAGCGCACATATTCAATTTCTGTCTCACAACAAAATTTATTATATGTCAAAGATAACAGGATGTCAACAGTTTTTTTAAAAAAATTTCTTTTTTTTCCTATTGCAGATGAAGGAAAAAAGGAGTATGATATGAATCATTCTAAATCAATTCTAAAATCATCGCGTTAATCCCATTTATCTAAATTTTTTAATCAGGAGGAAACCAGTGGCAGAAAAAAAAGAATATGCAGTAGTATACTTTTTGGAGCAGGGAGGGCAATGTTATAAAATCGATGACGTTACAGAAGGCTGTAACTTGCTGCAATTTATTAAGGAAGAAAGGATAGAAAAAAAGGAATTATATGTATGGTTCGCTTCTCTTTCTGAACAGTTGGAATTATATCATAAAAATGCAGGACGAGGATATGGGCATGTGAATCCGTATGCGGTAATTATAAATGAAGAGGGGAAAGCTGTTTTGCTGGATGTAGAGGCAAAAGAAAACAATGAACTTTTGAAAAGAATGCAGAAGAAAAATTTCCGTTCTCTGTTCGTGAAGAAAGAGTACAGCATTGGTCAGCAGGCAAAGCCAGGAGACGATGTATATGGGTTTGGAAAACTTCTGTTGTTTCTATTGGAAAAAGGAAAGTTTGAAATGAAATTTACTTTATTTGAAAGGATAAAGTTAAAGAGGATTACAGAAAAATGTATAAATAATGAAGAAAATGCAGAGAAGGTCCTTAAGCGAATGAAAAGGGAGCTGCGAAAAATGGAAAGTAGCAAGAGATTCAGAAGAATTTTATGGGTAAAAATAATTGTGTTGGGAACCGTAATTATAACAGGCCTTGGAATCTTTATGGCACTCAATGATCATTCTACAGGAAAAGTTCAGGAAGAGGTGATACCAGAAACTGAAAAAGCAATTCTTTCTGGAGCCGAAGGAGAGCGATTCGTTTTAGAACTTGGATTGCTATATTATACAGAATTGGAAGATAGTGTAGGCGCCAGAGAAATTTTAAATCATGTAAAAGAAAATTCAAAAGCGGCAGAGATTTATTTACAGATTCTTGATTACGTTCAAAAAGGAAGTGGACTGGAAGAAGAATCATGGGATGAAATGTGGCAGGAGTTAAAAGATGAATGGATTCGGCTTGGCGCAGAAAATAAACTATGGTATAAACTGCCTGTTCTGGAAGCGTGTAAAATCAAAAATACAACAGAAAGCTGGAATATGGTATGCGAAATCGGAGAGGAGGCAGAGGAAAATCGAATATGGAATGGAATTGCAGACTATCCGGAAAATGAGATATTGATCTGCAGTTATCTGAGTGAAGCCTATGAGAAACTTGGAGAAGAGGAAAAGGCATTGCATACATATGAAACATGGAAACAACTGGAAGTGGAACCGGAGCAAATGGAGCAGATTTATTTAAAGGTTTTGGATCTGAGTGAAAAGGTGAAGGATGTAGAAAATGAGCCTGAAATCATGAGAACACTTTTGGAAGAGGCATTGGAGAAAGTGCAGGGTATAGAAGAACACACAGAATTTTCTGAATGGATGGAAAAATATACAGAACAGGAAACAAGTGCAGAAGAAACGGATCTAGAAAATGTAGAGACGATAACTGAATCTGAGGAATAAAATCCCCATAAAAGGGAGGATGCCGGGTAACCGTTTTCCCGGTTCCCGGCATGTATTATGAAAAAGTGTTTATCAAATTAACTTTCTTGTCTTCTCTTTTGATGATTTTAGTATATAGAAAACATGTGAAAAAATGATGTTTAACAAATGAAAGAATTTTGAAATAAAAGTGAACAAATTATGAACAGCAGATTTAAGAAAATATCAATGGAAATGTGCTCTGAAATACGATATACTCATTAACAGAGAAAAGTAGGAGGAAAAATCATGAAATACATTTCGTTTGCAATTCCATGCTATAATTCCGCAGCATATATGGAGCATGCAGTGGAAACTATTTTAAAAGGCGGAGAGGATATAGAAATCATTATTGTAAATGATGGCTCAACAAAAGATAATACATCAGAGATCGCACACAGGCTGGAGACAGAGCATCCGACCATTATTCGTGCAGTGGATAAAGAAAATGGTGGACATGGAGATGCTGTAAATACAGGGCTTACATATGCAACTGGAAAATACTTTAAAGTTGTAGACAGTGATGACTGGGTGGATGAAGATGCACTTTTGAAGATTCTGAAACTTCTGAAAGATTTTGAGGCTGACGGTGAACAGATCGATATGCTGCTGTCTAATTATGTTTATGAAAAAGAAGGGAAAGAACATAAGAAAGTCATCGAATACAGAGATGTTCTTCCGCAGAACACCATTTTCGGATGGAATGATATCAAGCATTTTCATTTGGGACAGTATATCTTAATGCATTCAGTCATATATCGCACAGAATTTTTAAAATTAATTCAATTACAGCTTCCAAAACATACATTTTATGTTGATAATATTTATGTATATTATCCACTTCCACATGTAAGAAAGATGTATTATCTGGATGTTGATTTCTATCGTTATTATATTGGAAGAGAAGACCAGTCGGTGAATGAAAAGGTTATGATTGGCCGTTTGGATCAGCAGATTTTTGTGACAAAGACGATGATTGATATGTATGTGATGAAGAATGTTACGAATAAAAAACTTCGAAGTTATATGATCAATTATCTGGCAATCATGATGACCGTATCATCGATTTTATGTATTCGATCAAAGAATGATGAAAATCTTGCGAAGAAAAAAGAACTTTGGAATTATTTGAAGAAGCGGGATTATAAAACGTTCTGGAAGATTCGCTATGGAATCTTAGGTCAGACGATGAACCTTCCGGGAAAATCTGGAAGAAAAATTTCTTCACTTGCATATATTGTAGCAAACAGGGTGATTGGATTTAATTAAATGTCAAGTCAGAATGTAGATAATGTGCTGAATCTGGCACTGGATGCTACAAATGAGGAGAGAATAAAATCCCTGAATCTGAATGTGGGATACAATGCGGAAGAAAAAGAGTGGGAAGTGATTATTAAATATTCCGGTTCTTTGGATACAGTGAGAGAATTTGCATTAGGACTGACTTTTCTTCGAGGTGAATATGCGATTGTACGCGTAAAGGAAAGTGATATTCAGCGACTTTCTGAGATTCCGCAGATTGAATATATTGAAAAACCGAAACGTTTATTTTTTCAGGCAGAAAACGGAAGACGAGTGTCCTGTATCAATGAGATGCAGAATGCCCGTCTTCTTTCGCCTTCGGAGCTATTATTTGGAGAGGGGATACTGGTGGCAATTCTGGATTCCGGAATTGATTATGCAAATCAGGATTTTCGAAAGGAGGATGGAAGCACAAGGATCTATCGAATCTGGGATCAGACGGTAGCAGGAAATCCGCCGAAAGGGTATGTATTTGGAAGTGAGTATACCGAAGAAGAAATCAATGAGGCGCTGCAGCAGGAAACAGCAGCAGAACGTTATCGGATTGTACCAAGCAGAGATAGCAGCGGACATGGAACGGCGGTGGCCGGAATTGCTGTAGGAAATGGAAGAGGAAGTGGAACACTTGCCAGAGGGGTGGCCAGTCGGAGTGAGTTGATCGTTGTAAAACTGGGAATACCGAGGGCAGAAGGATTTCCAAGAACAACAGAGCTGATGTCAGGACTTAATTATGTGATTGATCTGGCAGCGAAAAGAGGAATGCCGGTGGCGGTCAATATGAGCATTGGAAATACTTATGGGGCACACAATGGCACTTCGCTTCTGGAAAGATTTATGGATACGGCCAGTGATGTGGGAAAAACCTGTATCTGTGTTGGAGCGGGAAATGAAGGAACCAGTGCAGGGCATGTGAACGGAATATTGAATGAAAATCAGGAAGAGCGCATTGCGTTTGCAGTTCAGGAGCGTCAGACAGCTTTTAGTATACAGATATGGAAGAGGTACGAAGACCGAATCAGAATTGTGGTACAGACTCCCACAGGAACAAGGCTGGGACCAGTAGATGAGATTCTTGGAACGCAGAGACTTCGGACTGCAGGAGCAGAGATTCTTCTATATTATGGGGAGCCAAGTCCGTATTCGGTACTTCAGGAAATTTATATGGAATTTCTGCCGGCGGATTTGTTTTTACCTGCAGGAGTATGGCAAATACAGCTTTTCCCGGAGCGGATTATTGTCGGGGAATATGAGATGTGGATGCCAAGTCAGAGCGCGTTGAATGTGGGCACAGGATTTCTTTATCCCAGTGAGGAATTGACGATTACGATTCCGTCTACGGCAGAGAGGATCATTTCCGTTGGAGCATATAATGGTTTTACCGGAGCATATGCTCCATTTTCCGGAAGAGGTTATGATCTTGGCAGGGGACTGGTAAAGCCGGACCTGGTGGCGCCGGGGGTAGATGTAGTGACAACTGCGGTTAATGGAGGTACTGCGGCGGTAAGCGGCACTTCGTTTGCCACACCATTTGTGACAGGAAGTGCAGCGCTTCTGATGGAGTGGGGGATCGTGAAGAAAAATGATCCCTATTTATATGGGGAAAAGGTGAAGGCGTATTTCAGAAGTGGAGCAAGACAGCTACCGGGATTTGCGGAGGTGAATTCCTTGACGGGGTATGGGGCATTGTGTGTGAAAGATAGTTTACCGATATAATAAATGAAAATAGTAAAAATAAAAGAAATATGTGGTTTTAAGCCGAGAGCGGCATAGAACCACATATTTTTTATTTACGCGAAGGCACAAGGCGAGCGGAAATACTTGCATTTCCATTCGCCGCCGCACGCGAACGAGTAAAACTCGCAAAGCGTGTTTTATCTCGTTTACGCGAAGGCACAAGATTCGCAGAAACTTGATTTAAAATTGTCTGTATTTTTCGATGAGCTGTTGCCGCTTGCTGACTTCCAGTTTTGTAAAAATGTTATGGACGTGAGCTTTGACGGTACCCATGGAAATGAATAAACTTTCACTGATTTCTGTATTATTTTTATTTTCTAATAAATATTTTAAAATGTCCTGTTCACGGGCCGTCAGCTGATATTCCTGGCAAAACAAAAAGAATTTGGATATATCGGCAGAATATACTGGCAGAGAGTCAGTATGTGAAGAGTCCGTAAGCTCTAACTCATGTTCCAAGTCAGATTCTGCGTCAGATTCAGTGACAGTATCAGAAGCAACAGTATCGGAAGCAGACGGCTCTGGCTGCTGTTCGGGCAGAATTTCTTCCGATTTCACGTCTGTTTTACTCGTAGAAATTTCCGTAGTGATACCGTTTATCAGAAACCGTGTTGCAAAGAAGGTAAGAATAATATACAGCACATCTTCACAGAAATTCCGATTAAAGATATTTGTAAACAAAGCATTGTATTGGTCATAGTTGAGAATTACAACAGCATCTTCCAGTGCAATCAGGATAGAGAATGTTCCGATCGTGTATGTCAAAAGGCGATAAATTTTGTATTTCTTTTCAGGTAATACGGAAATCTGTCCTTTTAGTTCTTTTAAAAAGATAAGGATTAGAATAAAAAGAAATACCTGTGTCGGGAAGTAATAGCTCCATACTTTAAATGCACCGTTCGGAAGCATTGGAATGAACAACAGGAAGAGCATTGTTATTGCAAACAAAATGTAAACGTATGAAGAAAACGTTTTTTTTAAAAAGGATTCTGCAATCTTTATGTAACACAGAAAAGTTGAAAAATAAATTACAGTTTTAAAAGATGGTACATTCATAAAAACTGAATCGTAAAATTCAGAAAATGAAGGAACGACTTCTGTCAGAGAGATTATAAGATTATCAATGATATGTGTAAGAAAGAACGCACTTATCAAGAGATAATCTTTTTTTTTGTATTCGGCATATCCAATTAATCCTGTAATCAATGGAAAACAAAATACAATGATTAGAAAAAAATTGTAGATTAGTATGAGTGTAAGGGACATCTGTAAAATCCTTTCAGGTTAAAATTTATCATCTGTATGATGTTACATTATAGCAAAAAGAAAAATATCTGTAAATAATAAAGATATAAAAAAGGCACAATAAACCAAAGAAAGTTTAGATGAGTTTATGTGCAGTATGCATAAAAATATAGAAAAATAAACTCAAAGGAAGATGTTAAACCGGAAATTTACATGATAAGATTGCGCTGATTGTAAATGGGATAAACACAAAGGAGGAAGAAAAAATGAGACATTTAATAAGCCCGCTTGATCTCTCGGTGGAAGAGGTGGACAAGCTGATGGATGTGGCCAGAGATATTGAAGAGAATCCTCAGAAGTATGCACATGCATGTGAGGGGAAAACATTGGCGACATTATTTTATGAGCCCAGTACGAGAACAAGGCTCAGCCATGAAGCTGCAATGTTGAAACTTGGCGGAAGTGTATTGGGATTTTCAAGTTCAAATTCCAGTTCGGCGGCAAAAGGAGAAAGTGTTGCGGATACGATTCAGACGGTTGCCTGTTATGCAGATATTGTGGCTATGCGTCACCCAAAAGAGGGTGCGGCACAAGTGGCAAGTGAGCATGCTCCAATTCCGGTGATTAATGCAGGGGATGGAGGGCATCAGCATCCAACACAGACGCTTACGGATCTGCTGACCATTCGCTCTTTAAAAGGATCTCTCGGAAATATGGTGATTGGAATCTGCGGCGATCTGAAATTTGGTCGTACCGTACATTCTCTGGTAAAAGCACTGGTGCGTTATGAAAATATTAAATTTATTCTGATTTCCCCGGAGGAGCTTCGAATACCAGGGTATATCCGAACGGATGTACTCGATAAAAATCATGTGGATTATAAGGAAGTAGAACGACTGGAAGAAGCAATGCCAGAGCTGGATATTCTGTATATGACCCGCGTTCAGAAGGAAAGATTTTTCAATGAAGAAGATTATGTGCGCATGAAAGATTTCTACATTCTTGATACCGAAAAAATGAGCCTGGCAAAAGAAGATATGTATGTCATGCATCCGCTTCCGAGAGTAAATGAAATATCTGTGGAAATTGATAAAGATCCAAGAGCGGCATATTTCAGGCAGACACAGTATGGAGTATATATTCGAATGGCATTAATATTGAAACTTCTGGAAATTGAAGTATAGGAGGGCAGATATGGAAACACAGACATTAAATGTAGGAAAAATTGAAGAGGGATTTGTGCTGGATCACATTCAGGTCGGAAGAAGCATGGAAATTTACAAATACCTTCATTTAGACAAACTGGATTGCTGCGTTGCAATTATTAAAAATGCGAAGAGCAGCAAAATGGGAAAAAAGGATATCATGAAAATTGCATGTCCAATTGAAGAGATTGATTTGGACATTCTGGGATTTATTGATCATAACATTACGGTGAACATTATTAAAGGAAATGAAATTGTAGAAAAGAAGATCCTGAAACTTCCGGGTGAACTTCACGATGTGATCCGGTGTAAAAATCCAAGATGTATTACATCCATAGAACAGGGACTGGAACATGTCTTCGTACTTACGGATGAAGAGAATGAAATATACCGCTGTAAGTACTGTGAAGAAAAATATCACGGACATGGAAAAAAGAAAAGCGGATTAAAAGGATAAAAGCTATTTGGGATAGATTAGTTTAGTTTATATAAACCAGAAAAGAGATTATATAAGAATATATAACCGAAAGTTGAGTGTAAACCCGGAAATCGTCTGGTAAGGTAAGGCCATCAGGAAAAAGAAAGGAGCTTATCGAAATGAGCGAAACAGGCGGAAAAAAATTTAAAATGACAGACGCCATACTTACTGTAATCTGTGTTGTATTTGTAGCAGAGGCAGCAGCACCGGTAGCAGCGATCGGAAATTCTCAATTCTTCTGGTGGATTCTTCTTATGGTAGCATTCTTACTTCCATATGGACTTATATCATCGGAACTTGGAACTACATATGTAAGTGATGGAGGTCTATATGAGTGGGTGAGAAGAGCCTACGGCGGAAAGATGGGAACACGAGTTGCATGGTACTACTGGATTAACTTCCCATTATGGATGGCATCACTTGCAGTAATGTTTCCGGAAATTCTCGGTTCTGTATTTGGAATGGAAATAGGAACGATTCCGGCATTACTAATTGAACTTGCATTTATCTGGATTATCGTATTTATCAGTTTTTATCCAGTATGCGACAGCGTATGGATCCTGAACGGAGCAGCAGTTATTAAAGTATTACTTGCAGTGGTTGTCGGAGTCCTTGGACTATATGTGGCAGTTACAAAAGGTGTTGCAAATGAATATACATTATCTTCTATGCTTCCATCTTTTGATATGCACAGTTTATCTTTCGTATCAGTTATCCTCTTCAACATGCTTGGATTTGAAGTTATCTGTACACTTTCAGATGATATGGAAGATCCGAAGAAACAGATTCCACAGGCGATTATTATTGGCGGAATCGTGATCGCGGCAATTTACATTTTCTCAGCATTTGGAATTGGAGTAGCAATCCCAACAGAAGAAATCAGTACAAGCAGTGGATTGATCGATGCAATTCAGCTTATGACAGGAAAGACGAGCGGAGTATTTATTTCAGTCATTGCGGTTTTCTTCTTATTAACATTGTTTGGAAATATGATTTCATGGTCACTTGGCGTAAATAATGCAGCATGTTATGCGGCAGAGCAGGGAGATCTTCCAATGGTATTTGGAAAAAGAAGTGAAAAGAACGATATGCCAATTGGAACATCTGTTATGAATGGTATGGTAGCTTCTCTTGTTGTAATTATTGCACCGATTATTCCGAATGAAGATTTGTTCTGGAGTTTCTTCTCGCTGAACCTGGTAATGTTCTTATTGGCATATGTTCCAGTATTTCCAGCATTTTTGAAACTTCGCAAAATCGATCCGAATACAGAGAGACCATTCCGTGTCAATGCCGGAAACGGACTACTCAAATTAATGGTGGCAGCACCAACTGTAATTTTAATTATCTCAATTATCTTTACAGCAGTACCAATGAGTTTGGATAAAGAGACAATTACAGGAACACTCCCTATTACAATAGGAACCATTGTTTTCTTAATCATAGGTGAACTGTTAGTAAAACAGGGTGTTAAAAGAAAACAGAAAAATTAGAAAACAAAAAATTAATAAAATAAATAGAAAAGAAAGGAATCAAGAAAATGGCAAAAAGAATTGAAGGAACAACTCCAAAACAGGATGGATTCAGAATGCCGGCTGAATTCGAAGAACAGAAACAGATCTGGATGTTATGGCCAGAGAGACCAGACAACTGGAGAAATGGTGCAAAACCGGCACAGAAAGCATTTGTGAATGTCGCAGCAGCAATCAGTGAATTTGAACCTGTGACTGTATGTGTAAATCCATCACAGTATCAGAATGCACGGGCACAGCTTCCAAAAAACATTCGTGTTGTAGAAATGACAAGTAACGATGCATGGATTCGTGACTGCGGACCAACATTTGTTATCAACGACAAAGGTGATATTCGTGGATGTGACTGGACATTTAACGCATGGGGCGGTCTTGTAGACGGACTTTACTTCCCATGGGATCAGGATGATCTTGTAGCACAGAAAGTATGTGAAATCGAAGGCGTTGATTCTTATAGAACAGATGGCTTTGTATTAGAAGGTGGATCCATCAGTGTTGATGGTGAAGGAACACTTCTTACAACAGAAATGTGTCTCCTCAGCGAAGGCCGTAATCCACATATGAACAAAGAAGAGATCGAAGAAAAATTAAAAGAATACTTAAATCTTGAAAAGATTATCTGGGTAAAAGATGGTATTGATCCATATGAAACAAATGGTCACATTGATGATGTTGCATGTTTCGTACGTCCGGGAGAAGTTGCATGTATCTATACAGAAGATGAAGAACATCCATTCTATGCAGAAGCACAGGCTGCTTACAAGACACTTTGTGAAGCAACAGATGCAAAAGGACGTAAATTAAAAGTTCACAAACTTTGTGTGACAAAGAAACCTTGTTACTTAACAGGTGCAGATACTATTGATTATGTAGAAGGAACACTTCCACGTGAAGAAGGAGAAGTTTCTATTGCTTCTTATATGAATTTCCTTATTGTAAATGGCGGAATCATTTTACCACAGTATGGTGATGAAAATGACGCTTTAGCAGTAGAGCAGGTACAGGCAATGTTCCCAGACCGCAAAGTAGTTGGTGTAAGAACAGAAGAAGTTGCTTTTGGTGGTGGAAATATTCACTGCATCACACAGCAGCAGCCAAAAGTAAAATAAGTTATATGATTCCAGTGATTGTGGGAGTGCATGGCACGGAACAATCCGTTAGGCATCTTTTGAACTCAACATTATTTATATAGAAAAATCAGATTGAAAAAGGAGAAATTATTATGTACGCAAACGGAGTTAGACATTTTATCGACACACAGGATTTTACAAAGGAAGAATTATTAGACATTATCCATCTTTCATTAGAAATTAAAAAATGTATCAAAGCAGGATACTATCCACCACTTTTAAAGAATAAAACACTTGGTATGATTTTCCAGCAGTCTTCAACAAGAACACGTGTATCTTTTGAAACAGCTATGGAACAGCTCGGCGGACATGCTCAGTACCTTGGACCAGGTATGATCCAGCTTGGCGGACACGAAACAATCGGCGATACAGGAAAAGTATTATCTAACCTTATTGATATTGTTATGGCTCGTGTTATCGAACATAAAACAGTAGAAGAACTTGCATCAGCATGTTCGATTCCAGTATTAAATGGTATGTCAGATTACAACCATCCAACACAGGAAATCGGCGATATGTGTACAATCGTAGAAAATCTTCCAAGAGGAAAGAAATTAGAAGATTGTAAAGTAGTATTCGTTGGAGACGGAACACAGGTATGTGCATCTCTCGGAATGATCACAACGAAGCTTGGTATGAACTTTGTACATTATGGACCAAAAGGACATCAGCTTCAGGACAGCCCAAGTGCAGCATGTGTTGCAAAAATGGAACAGAACTGTAAAGAAAGTGGTGGAACATTCTTAATTACAGACGATAGAGAAGCAGTAAAAGGCGCTGACTTTATTTATACAGATGTATGGTACGGATTATATGAAAATGAAATGCCAAAAGAAGAACGTGTTCGTGTATTCCATGACTATCAGGTAAATCGAGAATTAATGCAGCTTGGAAACCTTGGATGCAAATTTATGCACTGCTTACCAGCAACAAGAGGCGAAGATGTAACAGATGAAGTTGCAGATTCAGATGCTTCACTTTGCTGGGAAGAAGCCGGAAACCGCTTAACAGCTATGAGAGGACTTCTTGTTTTCTTTACACAGTATCAGAGAGTAAATGAAACAACAGAACTTCAGAAAGCTGCTGCCAAAGAATCTTTAGAAAAATTTATGGAAGTAAGAGGAATTGAATAAGATATGGCAAAAATTGTAATTGCGTTGGGCGGAAACGCTCTTCAGTCAAAAAACAGTGCTCCAACTGCGGAAGGGCAGTTGGAGGTTGTAAAGAAAACCTGTAAGAATATCGCTGATATCAGCAGTAATGGAAATGAAATTGCAATTGTACATGGAAATGGGCCACAGGTAGGAAGAATTCTTCTTGCTTCGGAAACAGCGAAAGATGTGACTCCTGCAATGCCATTTGATGTATGTGGAGCAATGTCACAAGGATATATCGGATATCATATTCAGCAGGCATTAAAATATGCGCTGAGTTTAAAGAATATCGACTTTCCGGTAGTAAGTGTTGCAACGCAGATGATTGTAGATAAGAATGATCCCGCATTCCAGAATCCAACAAAGCCAATTGGACCGTTTTATACAGAAGAAGAGGCAAAGGTTTTAATGGAAGAAAAAGGATATACAATGAAAGAGGATGCCGGAAGAGGATGGCGAAGAGTTGTTGCCTCTCCAATTCCAAAGAAAATTGTAGAAATTTCTGCCATTCAGGATTTATGGGATTCATCCATCGTAATTTCGTGCGGCGGCGGAGGTATTCCGGTTGTTGAGAATCCAGACGGAACGCTGGAAGGAGTTGCTGCTGTAATTGACAAAGATTATGCGGCTGAATTATTAGCTGAAAAAGTAAATGCAGATATTTTAATGATTTTAACAGAAGTTGAAAAAGTAGCGATTAACTGGGGAAAAGAAAATCAGCAGAACTTAGACAAAATGACCTTAAAAGATGCAGTTCGGTATATTGAAGAAGGTCAGTTCGCTCCGGGAAGCATGCTCCCAAAAGTAGAAGCAGCTATGAGATTTGTGCGTGCATTCCCTAACAAAAAAGCAATCATTACAAGTCTAGATTCTGCGATTGATGCCTTAGAAGGAAAATCAGGAACAGAAATCGTATTTGCCTAGGTGCTATTCTTTACAAGTCAATATAAGATAGTATGAAGGAGAAAATGCCTGAATATCAGGCGTTTTCTCCGAAAAAAGAATTTGAAAATAATAAAAGTGGATCAGAAATAATTTTTAGTCCCCCCTTTTTTAATATAAATTACGCAAAGAAGAAGTTGCTGTCTCTCTCCATTACTCGGATAGCAATTTCTTTTTTATTTACGCGAAGGCATAAGGCGAGCGGAAATGCACACCTTTTCTTAATGGACAATTAGAATAGAACACCTTATAATAGAAATTATAATAGTTTAGGTTATGTAACATTGAGAAAGGAATGTGTGGGGGAAATGGGAAAACAAGAGAAAAGAATTGTATTTCTGACAGGAATTGTTCTGTTAATTATTTTTACTTTTACAGATCTTCAGATTTCCATGTCCGTGGCGACAAAACCGACGGCTGCAAGGGTGCTTGAAGTAGTGGGAGAACTTCCATTTACGATTCTCGCAGCCTCCGGCTGTGCCATGATAGTGCGGTATCGCAACAAGAGATCCGCGGTAAAAAATATTGCTGCATTGCTGGGTGGAGGTGTGCTGCTTTTGCTGTTTTCTGCTATGGGAGGATTCATGACATGGAATTATCTCAGGCGAAATATTGAGGGAGCTCCGACTGTTATAGTAATCATAATAGGAGGCGCTATTGCAACTTTCGCAATCGGAATCGCATTACAAGTACCGGAGAAAAATCGGGAAAAAGCACTGCGTTTTGCGGCAATGGCACTGGTATATTTTTTAATTGTGATTATTGTGATGAATACGTTGAAAACGATATGGGGTAGAATGAGATTCCGGGAAATGACGGATCCTGTCAATGAATTTACACGCTGGTATCAGATTTGCGGGCGCGGAAAATTCGATGATGCATTTGCGTCTTTTCCATCTGGTCATTCTATGAATTCGGCCGGAGTGATCTTGGTTATTTTACTTCCGGATTTTATTCCGGCCTTGCAGGGAAAAGAGAAAATGATGCGGATTTTTGCATATGCATGGTGTGTGATCGTGGGATTTAGCCGTGTTTTGATGGGGGCACATTTTGCAAGTGATGTAACGATTGGTGTGATGTTATCACTTATTTTGTTTGAAATATTATATACCTTATTGTATCGCAAAGGCAGTCGGAGTAATATATAATAACGGAAGACTTACAAAGGAGAAGGGGTAGTATATGGAAAAAACAGGTATTGTATATGGAAGATTTCAGGTTCTTCACTTAAAACATATCGAATATATTCTGGCGGCAAAGATGCGCTGCCAGAAATTATATATTGGGATTGTATTTCCGGATGATCTTTACGTTTCGGATGAGGAAGGTTCAAGCTATCGTGTGAAGCGGTCTGCCAATCCACTGACTTATATCGAGCGTTACGAAATGATTCGCGACAGTTTGTTGGAATTTAATGTCCAGCGAGAGGCATTTGAAATCATTCCGTTTCCAATTGACAGACCGAACTATCTGGCACAGTACGTTCCGAAGGAGGCGGTATGCTACATGAGTATCTGTGATGACTGGACGGCCAAGAATGAGCGAATGCTACGGCGCCTTGGAATAAGGACGGAAGTACTCTGGAGAAGGGAAGCTGGGGATAAGGGAGTGACAGGAAGCATCATCAGGCAAAAAATCAAGGAACGAGAAGAGTGGAAATCTCTGGTGCCAAGAGCAGTTTATAAATATATGATAGAAAATGAAATTGATGAGAGAATACGAAAAATGGGAGAAAGGTAGTGCGAAAGGCATTACCTTTTTTTGGTATGGGCTTTAGCCTGTTGAAAGCATTGGAGTTTTTCGTGTTCCGAAAAATGGAAATGCTTGAAACCAAAACCCACCTGCTATGCAGGTGGAATCAAATCGTTATACAAAAAAATCACCTTT
>Ga0129317_1001177_pt1 | contig 20828 bp, 17 predicted proteins | sample Cm1ome_FD_94430 | JGI IMG/M metagenome (GOLD analysis project Ga0129317, IMG submission 94430) | Eastern black-and-white colobus group fecal microbial communities from Wisconsin, USA - Cm1105 metagenome | ecosystem: Host-associated > Mammals > Digestive system > Large intestine > Fecal | place... | reverse complement strand
CTGACAACCAATATCGTTATTGGAATCAAAAGAAGTAAACGATTTTAGTGAGATAATAATTATAGGAATAACAAATTAAGTTTAACTCTCCTAAAAGTGACAACCTTTTTCAGTTAAGGTCATGGGTGTTTGTTGATTATGATACTATTTACCTGCAAAGTTACTAAATTTTTCTTGAAAATGCAAATATTTTAGCGTGTTTTTTTATAATTTGTCGCAAAAAATAGTAAAAACATATAAAAAATCTTTCTTTTGTCGTTATTTGGTTGCTGTATACCTCCTAAAAAGGCAATTTTTGTGCTTAAAAGGTGATAGATTGATGATAGATTGGTGATAGATAAATATGCTTTTATTTACATTTTTGAAAATATAAATAATTGATAATAATGTATTTAAATTAATAATGGTGATAGATGATAGATTTTTCTCAGAAAAAACTTTTTCACGTGTATTAAACCTATTATAAATATTTCCGCAATATATCACTATTGAAAAAATCTTGGTATATTGAATTATTTTTTATCTTTTTCTTTTGTACTTTCTGATTTATTTGCTATCTTTGCAAGCACAATGCTAAAAGTGAGGAATATGAGCGAGATAAAGCAAATACCCTACGGAGTGTCCGACTTTGTGTCAGTGAGAGAACAAAATTTGTATTATGTTGACAAGACAATGTTTTTGCCGATATTGGAAGAACTTCCCAGAAACCTGTTCTTCATCCGCCCGCGGCGTTTCGGCAAGAGCCTTTTCATCAGCATGATGCAGGCATATTACGACAAGGCAAAGACAGATAAGTTTGATGGGCTGTTCGGCAACTTGTGGATAGGGCAGCACCCCACGCCGCTGCGCAACCGTTATCAGGTGCTTTATCTTGACTTCTCACAGATAGGTGGGAGCATAAGTCAGCTGGATTATAAATTTGACGAATATTGTTGCATTCAGCTCAATTTGTTTGTTAGGAGGTATGCAGATGATTATCCGTCATATTTTAAAGATGCCTTTTTTGCGACAGACAATTTTTCAGGTAAACTGACAATGCTGACATCGCAGGCAAGGGAACAATCAATCCCCCTCTATCTGATTATTGATGAGTATGACAACTTTACAAATGTCGTTTTGAATGAAGAAGGCGAGGAGGTGTATCATGCCATCACTCATGCCAGCGGATTCTATAGGGATGTATTCAAGAAATTCAAGGGTACGTTTGAGCGTATTTTCATGACTGGTGTAAGTCCAGTGACGCTCGACGACCTCACGAGTGGCTTCAACATTGGCTGGAATGTCTCCACCAATCCACGCCTTGACAAGATGCTTGGATTCAGCACGGAAGATGTACGTGAGATGTTCACCTATTATAAGCAATGTGGCAAACTGCCAGCGGACAGAGATGTTGAAGCAATGATTTTAGACATGAAACCGTGGTATGACAATTATTGCTTTGCCGAGGAATGTATCAACTGTAACGTGCGTGTGTTCAATTGCGACATGGTGCTCTATTATCTGCGCCATAACATCGACACAGGACGCGCCCCGAAGAAGATGATTGACCCGAACACAAAGACCGATTACAACAAGCTGAAGAGGTTGCTCCAGTTTGACAGCATTGACGGTGACCGCAAGGGAATTATCCAGCAGATAGCCGAGGAGGGACAGATTGTGGCAGAGCTTTACGAGTCGTTCCCTGCCAGGGAGATGACAAATCCAAGGACATTTCCAAGTCTGCTGTTCTATTATGGCATGCTTACGATTACTGGTACTCGTGGTAACAAACTGATTCTTGGTATACCAAACAATAATGTGCGGAAACAGTATTACGAATATCTATTGGAAAACTATCAGTCGAAAAGCAATGTCAGCATATCTGAATTGACCGATATGTATTATGATATGTCGTTTGACGGCAAATGGGAGGGGGCTCTCCGTTATATATCCGATGCCTATAAAAGGATTTCTTCTGTGCGCGACGCTATAGAAGGCGAGCGAAATATTCAGGGATTCTTCCTTGCCTATCTCAGTCTCAACGACTATTATATCACTGCCCCGGAGCTTGAGATGAGTCACGGCTACTGTGACTTCTTCCTATTGCCCGACATGACGCACTATCAGGCAAGCCACAGCTATATTCTTGAACTGAAATATCTCCCGAAGTCGGAATACACGGAAAACAGGGCAGAGCAGCAGTGGAATGAAGCCGTGGAACAGATTCACCGCTATGCCGTGGCGCCGAGAGTTGAGGCATTGCGCCAGGGGACGCGTCTGCACAAGATAATCATGCAGTTTGCAGGCTGGGAACTGATGAGGATAGAGGAGGTGTAAAGAACTAACTGATAGTTGAATATGTGTAAGGTCTCTGTCATAATACCAGTATATAATACAGCTCCATATTTATATGAAGCTATAGATAGTGTATTGAACCAGACATTGAATGATATTGAGATTATTTGTGTTGATGATGGCAGTACAGATAACAGCTTTATGATTTTAAAAGAATTTGAGGCAAAAGATGATCGTATTGTCGTGGTAAGTCAGAGCAATCAGGGACAGTCGGCGGCACGTAATACAGCCATGAGACATGCACATGGCGAGTATATTTATTTTATGGACAGCGATGATGTCCTCATGTCTGATGCCTTGGATAAATGCTATTCATATTGTCGCAGATACGGTTTTGACTTTTGCTTTTTTGATGGTGATATTTTCTCGGAAGAGGGAGCAAAAGAATTGTCATGGGATTATCATAGAACAGAGGCTTATCAGGAGAATTTCTGCTATAACGGCATGGAGCTTATGGATAAGATGCTTGATACGTACACTTTTCGTGCTGTACCGTGGCTGTTGTTCATCAGGCGTGGTTATATAGAGAAAATAGGTATTACATTTTATCCTGGAATCATACATGAGGATGAGCTCTATTCCGTACTTATACATGTCCAGGCAGACAAGATCGGCTGTTTGAGACAGAGTTTTGTAAAACACCGTGTCAGACCAACCTCTACAATGGGAAAGAGATATTCTCTGCGCAATGTTGACTGTTACCTTACTGTTGTAGGTGAGTTGCATCGTTGGGCTGGCAATGATGAACTTCGTATTTCAATGATTAGGAAATATTCCAGGTATACTTTGAATGCTGTGTTTAGTACGGCATTCGTTTTGAATTTCAAAGATAAATTTGTTGCATATTTCAAATTATTGAGGATGGGATATGTACATTATTTAAGTATTAATACTCAAATAAAATTTTGGATAAAAAGTCTCCGCTAAACTTATTTTATTCAGTTTTATTGTGCCTATATTTGTAATAAATCCAGAAAGGAGTATACGCTAAAAGTAATGCACCAGTAAAACTGAGTCCACATCGTGAATGATTATAAAATAGGGTGTATCTGTGCTTGTATATGTAATTTAATGCAGGCTTAATTTGTTTTTTTATTTTTGAATAAGGTGCCGCGACAGCTCTTCCTATCATTAGATTATAGTAAAAAAGGCAGTATATGCAACATTCTGTTTTTAATGATGGAATTTCTTTATTGATTAAATCATCAGCTAATGTAAGCCGATATGTCATGTTTTTTATAAATCTTTCCATATGTGAATGATGGTATTCCCGTGATAATGAGCAGTTTCTGTGGGTATATATGTATAATGGTTTATCTGTTATTGCTATTGTGTCGCTAACGAGAAAAGCATATGTGTTGTATATTGAATCTTCTTCTGTCTTTAGACCATTTTCAAATCGTATATTGTTTTTCTTTAGCATATTGGATTTATACATCTTTGTCCAGCATTGTGAATAAATCATGTCTTTTTTCAGAAAATGGCGCATGGCTTCTTCTTTATTAAAGACATATTCATTTCCTGTATGCTCTTCATGAGAACGATTACCTGCCTCATCAATTTGCAAATAATTGCAGCATACAATATCTGCATTGTATTTGTTAGCGAGAATAATCATGCTTTCAAGCATTTGGGGATGTAATTCATCATCGCTGTCTGCATAGTAAATATATTTTCCACATGCGGCATCATAACCTGCGTTTTTGGCTGTTGCCGGACCTGAGTTTTTTATATGCAATGTTTTAATAAAGGAATAAGTTTCAGCATATTTATTGCAAATGGAGGGAGAGTTGTCTGTTGATCCGTCATCAACTAAAATTATTTCATAACTTTTGTATGATTGGGCAATTATGCTGTCAACACATCGCATTAAATATTGCTCTGTGTTGTATACTGGTATTATTATAGATATGTCTATCATTATGCGTATAGTTTTTATTTTTTTATTCCTAAAATCTTCCCCAAAAAAATTGATATTTTGATGATTATACATAATATGTGTTGAAGTCTTCTGTTTTTGGGGATTTGGGGCAATAAATCCCACAACTCGTAGTCAATATTTAATAATTTGTCATAATCATTCCGAATTCGTTGGGGAACTAATTCTGCTAAAATGTGTTCTCGTTCTTGTTTGTTGGTTTCTAATAGGGTATTACTAATTCCTGTATCATCAAAATTTACGACACATACATATAATGTTTGAAAGCTACAGTTTTCAAATATTAACTTTCGCAGATAAAACTCCCAATCTGAAACAATCTTGAGATTTTCTCTGTATAATGTTTTTTCAAACAAGGTTCTTTTAAAGAAACTTGCCTGATGGTTGAATGTACCACGATAAAGATGGAAAAAAGTAGCATCTTCGTATGGATAGAATAAGATATTCTTGTTGTTTCCTTTATAATAATATCCAACACCAATATCTGCAGTTATTATTGGGGCAATATCTGCCAAAACATTGGTATTATTGAAATAATCTCCAGAGTTCAGAAAATTAATATATTCTCCTTTTGCTTTTATAATGCCTTTGTTCATAGCACTATATACACCATTGTCAGGTTCTGATACCCAATAGTCAATTTTGTCGGCATATTCTTTTATAACCTCCACACTGCCATCGGTGGAACCACCGTCGATGATTATGTACTCAAAATCCTGAAAGGTCTGGTTTACCACACTTTCTATTGTTTTGCGCAGACCGTCACAGTTGTTGAAATTAATGGTTATGATTGAGTATTTCATTTTTTGAACATTTTTATTCGTGATAGACTGTCTTTTGTGCCCTTTGCCCATACATAGAGCAGACAGGTATTAACTATAAGATATGTACCGACAACTATGCCACCGTATAATATCATGGTCATGTAATTGTCGTTGGGATTGATGGCAATAACCGATGATATAAGCCATGCCGTACTAAATGACAGTGCAAAAATTATATAATAACGTATTGTTCCGTTCCAATAGACATGGATGGGAAGTTTCATCCCCTGCGAGAACAAATAATATGGTTTCCAAATGATAACAATCACAAATACGCTAATAATTTTCCCAAGCAGTATTCCGATGATTCCGTAGTTTAGTGCTACGGAAACTGTGATTCCGATATTGAGCACAAGCTCCACCCATGCAGACCAAGTGTCTGCATAAAGGCCATGAGCATGGTTGTACATATCGACAATACCGCGGCTTTGCGCAATGTATTGATATATTAACAGCAGTACAAGTATGCTTTGATCCATGATGTATTTTTCGCCCAACCACAAGGCGATGAATGGTTCAATAAGGAAATACAGTCCGCAGCACATCAAGCCGGCAATAAAGTGCCGTATGGTCATCAGTTCCCAAAACACTTTCATCATGTTTTGTTTGTTTCCTTCTGCCACGAGGTTGCCGATGCCTGCACTTACTCCATCCAGTGCTGATGTGAACAATAATGACAGTTTGGTAACAATCATTGTATAGTTGCCATAGTATGCCACCATCTTGAGTGACACAAAAGCATAAACCATTATCTCGTCGCTGCGGGTGAGTATAAAGTCCTTGATTTTATGGATAAATACCTGTTTGGTATTTTTTATTATATCAGGATATTGCTTAAGCAACAGTTTACCGTTTAACTTACTGGTCTTCAGCCAGGGATATTCCTTATTTATTTTCCAATTGAGTATAACGCAACCTACAATACCGAAAAGGAATTCAATGAGCACCCATACATACAGGTTCTTGTAGTAGTATGCAAGCAGAATCTGCGTTGCGGTTTTTACAAGTCCTGCACTCTGAAAATAAATCGATACGAGATAGTTTTTCTGGTCGGCAGTGAGGAGTATCTGGCGGTAGTTGATGAAATAACCAATGAGGGAGCTGCCAAGGAAAGAGTAGAAGGCAAAATAGATAATTCCCATACCCATCTCTTCTTTGTTGAATATGAACGGGAAGAACAGGCTTATTATGATTCCGCCAAGCAATATTACTTGTCCTATACGTTTGTACAAGTAGCCGAAAACAGAGAGGATTTCGCATATCTGTTGTCGATTATGCTGTTGAATGGGTTTGAACAGATGAAAACTGATGGCAGCTCCTACTCCTAATTCTGCCAGATTAAGATATCCGAGTATGTTTCCAAGCGTGCCTGTGAGTCCTATGAATTCTGCACCAAGGCAGTCAAGGAAGATTTTTCTTGAAAAGAATGCAAAGAATAGCGACAGAAAGTAGAATACCAAATTTACTTTGGCATTCAGCAGACTTTTATATACTCTTGACTCTGACATTTTGTTAGTTCTTTATTTAATGTGCAAAGATATATTTTTTTTTGTATTTATACAAGGATTTTATAAGAAATCCGTGAAAAAAATAGAGAATGTAGATTTAATGGCAAGCTTTATTTGCTGATTTGAAGAAATCAGACATAATAATAGCCTCTGATATAATATATTTTTTATTTTTTCTTTCTGTTTGAGTATTTTCTTTTAAAACAAACATACTTGTTCCAACACCTCTCCATTTATTTTCTATACCAAACATGTCTAATATTGTGGGGAAGATGGAACTTTGATATATTCCATCCTTTTTAAAATAATTATTGTTAATAGATGAATTTACAATTATAATAGGAATGTTATTGAAATCATCTGCATTTTTAACATTAAGTTTGGGGATATTGGGTTTATGATCAGCTGCGATTATTAATACAGAGTTGTCATATAGTTTTTTATTTTTCAATGATTCTATATACCATCCTAACCATTGATCCATATAATGAATATTTGTTAAATAGCATTTTAGTTCGTTTGAAAATGTGTTTGGGAATTTGATATTTATGGAGTCAAATTTTTTATTCCATGGTGAATGTGTGGAAGATGTAAGTATCATGGAAAAGAAAGGGAAATCTTCTGGCTTATCATATTTAGCTGCATATTTGAACAATTGCTCATCGGTGAGCCAATCTTCACATTGACCTTTATAATTTTCTCGAGAATATAATGTGTCAAATCCATATTTTTCACACATACGTTTTTGCGACCATGCTGTATTTCCTGTTGGTATAACCATTCTTGTTTCCTTGATGGCAGTTTGTTTTTTTAGCAGATGACAAAGTGATATGACACTGTCTTTTGCTAAATTATATATGGTAACCGAGTTATTTATAGGAAGAAGTCCTGTCATATATATCATTTGTCCATCGCTTGATTCCCCAAGCTTGGTTTCGCATTTCATGTTCCTGTATATAGCCCCCTCTCTTAGCAGTTTGTTGATACAAGGTGTTATTTCAGTGCTGTCGTATTTTTTGTTGATAACAAAACTGGCAAGAGATTCAACTAATATAAATATCAGGTTCTTTTCTCTGCAGATACTATCAATATGACATTGTTTGCTATAAACAAAGGGACGTAATTTATCCGGAAACGGTTGTTGCTTATTATTTATGTTCGATAATATATGATTTATTATTAACCCATGATGAAAAAAGCCTGTGGCAGGATCAGTTGCCAGCTCTCCTTTCATGGTTTCATGTGCGATTGCAAATAATGTACGGGAATCCTTTTGTTCCTTAAAATGTTCAGCAAGTCTTTGTCTTTCTTTTTGAATTTTAGTAATAAATATTGCAAAATATATTATAAATAATATACTGGTTAAAAATATTACCCAGTATCTTGATTTCTCGAAAGTAGCTTTTTTATAGATTTTAAAATAACACAAATATGCTATAATCAGGTTTAAAAGTAATATTAAATCTGATATCTCGAAAGCGTCAATAACGTTTGAGGATAATCCGTTTAAATTTTCCGTAGCTGTATATAGACTTAGTGGAACGTATGTATGAAAATATCTGGAATAGCCCACATTAAATAATACAATGAGTGATAAGAATGTAAATGGAATAAGTACGCTCCAATTTCTAATTTTTTGTAATAATATGAAAGGAACATATAGTATAAATATATCGAATAATACAAAACAATGGTTAGTGTTTTGATGTATATAATTGGGAATTAATGGCATTCTTATTATTGTAAGATGCATGTATGTTAAATTTATGCATGATAGCAATAGTATAATAGAAAGAAAAAGTGATGGTCTATTTTTAATTCCAGTCTTTAATTTTTTATAAATATCCAACTTCATTTTATTTGTTCTTTAATAAATCAGAACTTTAATTCTAATTTTTATTTTCATAAAACGGTTTTGCTACTCTTGCAATATGTTCGCCTATAGGGGTATCCTTATATTTGTAATAATCCAAGACATCAACTTTATACAGTAAACCTAAATCTTCTATTCTCAGACAAATATCTGTTATCTGTGCTCTGCTGATACCGTCACCAATCACAGCAAGATCAATGTCAGAGCCTTCACGGTAGTTTCCTTTTGCCCGTGAACCGAATATCACAACTTTTTTGATATTCTGGTATTTACTGAATACCTTGCGGAGATCGCTTATTGTCAAATCGCTTAATCCATACATAACTTATCTGCTATTATTCTTGATAACCCTTTTCCTTTTCCAACCTCAAATCAAGGTCTTTCAGCAGAAAAGCATATTTAGTATATATATCGTGAGCCACTTCCTTAACTTCCTCTTCATTGTACGTGTGAGCCGTAGTTATGCGTGCCCTTGCCATCTGCCGCCATCCGTCATGGTCGGAAATCATACCGTCTTCAAAAGCCTGTGCCAAGGTGCCGTTGGGACCTTGCACAAATTCATAGCCCTTATATTTCATCAAGTCCTGTAATACTTTCCATGCAAGCTCAAACGTATATTCAAAACGTTGCACCAAGCCTTCCATCTCTAAATCTGACAGGTCATCAATGTGTCTGTCAGATTCTGTAATTTCCAACACTCTCTGACATGCTTTATGATAATTGTCAAATCTCTGTATCCATCTAATATCCATATTACATATTTTTTTGTTTTGGCATGCAAATATACAAAAATAAATGCATATAACATCATAAAAAAGGAATTTCTTTTTAGAAAGGCTAAAATTTTACATCAGCCATGGTCGGTATGCAGGAAGTCTTTATTGTCTTTCTTTATATGCCGTGTGTTGCGCAGCATCCTAAAAGTGAGATTTAAAAGTGACTTGCTCTTGCAGAACAATGAGCGTGTGCGCAACCTTGCAGGGATGGCTATTATGAGTGATAGCACAAGGATAACGAACAACATCCACCATTTGAATGACCATACGGGGACGATGATGCTAATGATGATGCTGAAGAACAGTGTGGCAACAAGCAATATTGAGCGTGGTATCATAGCCTGCTGCAAGGTCTTGTCGATATAGTTGATGTTGCCGGTGATGATGGCGTGCGGAATGTATGGAAGCATTGATAACAATGCCTGTATTTGTGCTGTCATCCAGCGCAGACGCTGGCGCTGGAAGTTCTCGCCGTTACTTACTTTTTCGTCATATACGTGTATGTGTTCTGCGTATTTTATGAAGATGTTTTGTTTGAGCAGCAATGCTTCAAGCTCACGATCCTCGCCGGCGGTGGAGAGTTTTTGAACATTTTCTGCAAACCAGGGATAATCGAAACACATGCCTGAGCCAATGAGGGCGGAAGATAGTCCCACGGCGTTATGGGCGCGGCGGAACAGGGTGTTGTTGATTTCCTCGCTTACGCCGTCAAGGGCGGCGATGTCGTTATTGTTGTTCTTTGCGCAGCGGTGGCATTGTATAGCGTGGTAGCCTTGGTTGCATAGTGAGTTGAGCTGCTCTAAAAAGGACGGCTCTACAATATTGTCGGCATCGAGGATTACTATCTTGTCATAATTTTCCTTGGTGTTGGCGATGGCATATTGCATGGCTTTTGCCTTGCTGCTTTTCTCAAAAACAGGTTGCAGTAGTGTGATGGGGAGCTGGCTGAGTGCAGCATTTGTCTCAGGGCGCATGTGGTCGCTGATGACAACAACATGGTAGAGGTTGCTGTCGTAAGTCTGCTGGAGAAATGTTTTGACTGAGCTTACAATTACCTTATCCTCGTTGTAAGCTGGGAAAAGGATAAGATAGTGTGGAGTGTGGAGTGTGGAGTGTGAATTATGACTGCGAAGCTGATGAGCTTGCGAACTAATTATTGAGATTATGGCAAAGAAGGCAACATATATTACGGATGCTGCGATGAATATCCAAAGTAGGATCTCGATAGTGTGGATTATTTGCCAGTACATGATGCTGTCAGTTCTTGTTTTTATATCTGAACATACCTAATGGTAATGCCGGAATGTGAAGTATTGAGGACAGCATGATGGCAGGTGCCTTGATGAAAGAGCGGCTCCATCTGTCGTCTACAAGGTAGTTGGGGGTGCAGACAGCGAAAATGAAAAGAATGAATGCTGCAATGAACCACCACTTTAATGCCATGGTCATGTAGATGAACGGCATGACGCAACACATAACTGTTATGATGCCCATGAGTATGGTGCGGGGAATGATAACCCATTGAAGTATTTTGTCAATCAGGTCATAGTGACGGTTAAGAATGGCACTTGGCAGATAACGGAGGTTTGACAGGACTGAATAGAACTGCGTGGAAGCCCAACGGGTGCGCTGGTGGCGGAAGGCTTCTGTGTTGCGGGTTTTCTCGTCGAATACCCATATATCATCGAAATAGTCCACATAGATGTGCTGGCGCATGAGAAGTGACTCCAGTTCCTTATCCTCCCATGGTGTGCTGCATTTGAAGATATTTGTGCGGAACCACTCAAAATCGTATGCCATGCCGGAACCGCAGAGAGCTGCCGACAAGCCAAGTGTGATGTGACCGCGGCGGAAAATGGAGTTGTTGATTTCCTCAAAGGTGGCATCGAGAATGGCGGCAGAGGTATCGCGGTTTTTTGACAGACGGTGCGCCTGTATTGCCTTGGTGCCTGCTGCTTCATAGGCATTGTTAAGGTCCTCAAGAAATTCGGGCAGCACAATGTTGTCACCGTCAAGCACCACAACAATGTTGTAGATTTTGAACTGTGGTATGTTGTTCATAGCATATTGCAATGAGCGTGCCTTTGTGCTGGTTTTGAAGTTTGGTGTGAGAAGGGTGATGGGCTGCTGTGCAAGATGAAAATTGGTAATCTCGCTCTGGTGGTCGGATATTACCACAACGTCGAACATACGCTGTGGATAGGTTTGTCCGAGTATTGACTTTACTGTGGCAAGGATGGTCTTGTCGCATTTGTATGCAGGTATCAGCACAATCATGCGGTTACGGCGTTGGGCTGTTGGCACCTTGCTGTGCTTGTTGAATAGTGAGGCAAAAGCAAAAACAGTCATATAGAGCACTGTGAATGCCACGAGGGCAAACAGCAGCCAATCGGTTATTGTTATTATATACCAGAAATCCATAGTTGTTAATCGTTTAGTTTTTTCTTACCAAATTTTCCTTTTATGAAATCCGTGACGCCATGGAGTGTGGCGCGTGACAACTCGTATTTGCCTGACAATGTATGGCAGACGATGTCACGTAGTGACACTATACCTATTATATATATATAGGAGAGTAATTTTTTTAATCCTTCGCTGTTGCGCTTTACGAAAAGCAGACGGTTGCGCATGATATAGTAGGTGCGCAGGGGACTGTTTTGTCCTGTGGTGGCACTTTCCTTGTGGAATATCTCTGAGGCTGGCTCATACCAAATCTCATATCCTGCGCGCCGTATCATCATTGACCAGTCGAGCTCCTCATAATACAGGAAATAGTCTTCCGGCATCAGTCCTGCATTTTTTACTGCCTCACGTCTAACCATCATTGCTGCACCGTGGGCGTAAGGAGTGGGGTGGGCTGTGTTATATTGTCCTTGGTCTGGGGCTCCGCAACCTATGCCATGGTTGCGCATGGTGACGGAGGTCAGAGGTGTATAGCCGGCAAATTGTATCAGCTGGGGTGGGGCGAAGAAACGTATTTTAGGACATACCATGCCAACGTGCCTGTTGTTCTCCATTCTGGAGATGAGCGGCTCAACGTTGAATGGATGAAACTCCGTGTCGTTGTTTACGAAATATAGGTATTTACCGTTCGCCGCCTTTATTCCGAGATTGTTGCCACCGGCAAAGCCCAAATTTTCATTGCTGCGGACTATCTTTATATGTGGGTAACGCTGTGCAAGAACTGTTGCCTCGTTATTGGCTGAGGCGTTATCCACCACAATAATCTCTGTCGACGGAAGGTAGGCAGGGATGCTGTCAAGCATGGCGCAGGTGTCCTGCAAGCCATTGTAATTGACGGTTATGATGGATAGTCTACACTCTTGATGCACGTTTCTTCTCCAATTTCAGTTGTTTACGTTTTTCTTCTTTTTCAATTTCTACAGCCTCCCATTCGTTGTAGCGTTGTTCCATTCGTGGAAGGACAAATACAATGCTCATGGCACCATAGAACATCAGACCGTTGGGGAACTGGAACAACACCTGATTGCCATAACCTCCGAGCTGCTGTGATACAAAGGCGCAGGTTATGGCGGCAGCAATGCCACGCAGTCGCGGATTTTTTAGCCTGAACATTGTGATGATGCTTGCACTGATAAGTATCGTGGCATTTACAATGATTAGGAGTATCAAGCCTATTTGACCTGTGTGAATCCAAAAGAACACATATTCTGAGTCTGGTGCTATATATGTCATTATTTTATATTTATGGGTAGGTGGTACATGTTGTGTTCTGTCACCAATACCTATTCCCCATGGGGCATCTTTAAGGTATTTGCGCATTACATCTTGATTTTGTTCACGTATTCCTTTTGATGCATCGTTACGATTAAATGCTGAGCGCATACGACGAATCTGTTGATTGCTGTTGCCTATATTTGTAAATGCTAATATAAAAATAAATAATGCGAAAGCTATTCCAAATGGTATTGCTATTTTGAATGATTTTGATAACACAACGTATGCGGCTAATCCTGCAATGAAACATGCCATAGCGGTACGGGTGCCTGAATACATCATTGCAATGATGCACATAAGTGCTGTAATAACATAGAATATTTTGTTTTTTTTGATATTGGTAGTTATTGTAAGAATGATATACATGATAGCTGTAGATGCCATATTACATCCCATATTGGCTGCATCGGAAAATGTGCCAAAGTATCGGATTAAGGTTCCTGCCTGTAATACATGAGTTTTACTTCCTGCTGTGTCTAACCATATTTGTTCAGCATGTGTAAAGCCTATGTTTTTTTGTTTCCAAGTCCATATCGCTCCAAATAAAGAGAAAAGTGCAAAGCCGATAATATAGTTTTTAAGGCGATTAGGTGTACTGATGTATAGCGAATGTACAAGAAAAATATACAATAAAAAAATGAAATTAACACGAAAACCTTGAAACCATGATGCCCAATTCAATCCCAGGCCCATAGTATTATTGAGTGATTGTAAAAGTCCATATATTATCCATATAAATATCATAAGTCCCATAATATTCAAACAATTCTGAAATTCGAATCCACGAATCTTGATCATTGCAACCATTATTAGAATTATTTCTAACATCTCATTGGGTAATGACATTGGAATTGGTATAGAGAAATGTCTGCTAATAAACATTAGTAGATAGTTTATAGCAAATAAAATCCAAAATGAGAACATTTCATATTTGAATGTGATATATATGAAAAAAATTGCAATAGGAATAATTGTGATTAATGCCAATCCCGGTAATCCTGTTGTTGCCAATCCATACATACCCATAGCGAAAAGGAGAAAGAGTAAAAAAACTCTTCCTCCAATATCGTTGGATGCTGTTGTGTTATAACTTGAACCTATATTCATTTAGCATGGGTGTTTTCGGTTGCAGTGAGTCCTAACTGTGAGATGCGGTAGGTGAAGTTCTTGAATGCTGAATATGGTGGCAACTGACCTGTGAATTCCTCTACGGCATAGCGTCCTGCCTCAGTGAGGTACATATAAAGTGAATCCTTGTTGTCAAGCTGTGCCTGCAATGTCTTGAGTGCCTTGGCATCCACATCCTTCCATGTACGGTTGGCACGGGTGACAAGTAGGTTCACTGTGCCAAGGTTGAGCAGAGGTGATGGAATGGAGTGCTCGATGAGATTAGGGTACTCAACAATAATAATCTCTTCGGGCATCACATCAGGACAGATGTCCTTTATGCTTGTAGCCATGAGGAAGCGGCTGTCATCGGCAAGGAAATCCTCGTCGTAGGTGACACGGCGCACCTGAAGACCAATGGATTGCCAATATGTCTCCAATTCCTGTGACAGGTAGCTCTTGCCGTTGGCAGAGTCGGTGGACAGGAGATTGAGAACATTCTGCTGACCAGTCTTGAAGTTTGGCAATAATGCCTTGCTGAGCTGTCGTAGTGCAATGTCGGCAATGGTCTTGTTGTAGCGGCGATAGCGCAAAGAACTTTCCTGAGGGAAGCAACCCATGACTGGAATCTTTGTGATTCGCTCCGAGCGCATACGGTCGCGCAGAGTGCGGTCAAGCAGTTCGATAAGGAAGAAGTACAATGCCGTGAGCATGAATGTGAGCAGATAAGCTCCTAATAAAATCATAAGCCTGTTAGTTGGCAGGGCATTGAGCGGGAACATCGGAGGATTGAGGATGCGCAGTGTGGCTGTTGACATTTGCAGGTTACGCTGACGCAGACGGGCGGCGTTGAGTGCTTTAAGCATCTCCATATAGTTACCCTCAACAAAACCGATATGACGGTTTTTACGGTCAAGTGTGGCACCGATGGGGGAGAAATACAGGAACTGTTTGTCGAGTTTGCCACGCATGATGTCCTGTGCGGTCATCTTTGCCTTAGTCTGTTCGAGCAGAAGTACTTGCTCAAGCCAGCGGTCAAGCATAGGGGCTGCCTTTACACCTGTTTCTGTGCTGAAAGAACCTGCCTCAATGTCGCGGGTAAGAGATTTTACCTTATCCGTGGTCTTATCAAGCTCACGCTGTGCCTTGGCAAGTTCCTGTTGTGCCTCGGCGTTGTTGCCACCGCCCTCGCTGCCCATGAGTTGGAGGTTGGATATGCGTGACTGTATACGGGATATATCACGTACCTGGCTTGTGAACTCCTTGTTGGCACGGATAACCTTTGCCCGGTTGCCAAGCTGACGCTCAAGATAGTCCATAAGAGCCTTGGTGGTGGTGTAGTCCATCAGCAGGGTATTGTCTGATAATTGTTGACCTGCATCCAAACTCGCCACTTGCTTTGTTTGTTCCTCATAATTTATAATTCTTTTGGATACATTATAGTCTATAAGGTCATTCTCAGCATTAGTAAGAATGCGGTAAAGACGGGCAACCTCTTTCTCGAAGAACTTTATCACGTTATTGGTCTCACCAAAGCGGATATCTTGATATTGGCGTGCAAACACCTCGTTAAGAATGTCAAGTGTGTTGTAGGCAATACCCGCATCGTTGGCAGAATAGCCAATGTTGATAATGTCGGTTTGTGGAAATTGTGTCACCTTAAGATTTGCGGAGATATTGTGCATGCCAAAATATTGGTGGGCGTTGAGCAGACCGAAGATGTAGTTGTCCTGTGAGGGCTTCTCGTATGCTTTCAGGTTGGCATACGTCTGATTCTCACTGTTTTTGTTAATCAGAGCTTTTACATCATTGGGTACAGTCTTGTTCAGATTATTGAAATGTTCCGCCGAGATGTAATTGTTGTCCTTGTTCGGATTACCGTACATCATACAACGCGCAAACAGGCGTAGGGCAACCTCATGAATGGTGTTGTCGGTGGTGATGATGAGCATGAGGTTGTTGATGTGTGTCTGCGGATTGCCGAATACACCTGAACCACCCTCAATATTATATCCGGTAATCATACCGGTATAGATTGTGGTGCTGGTGTCGTATTGGCGCTCAAGATTGCGGGTGAGAAACCATGCAATGACGAGGGCGATAACCGGTAGGATAAGAAGGTACCAGCGTATGCGGAACAAGAATCTTGCTATATATCTGAATATGTCCATATTTGTATATTTTTAGTCGTTACACATTAAGTCTATTTTTTGTTTGCTGCTTTCTTTGCAGCCTTCTCAGCCTCTTTCTCAGCCTTTTCAAGTGCTTCCTCTTTCTTCAAGTCTTCTTTTGTCTGTTGCTCTATGCGCTTTTCTACAGCCTTGTTCTCCTTGGCAATCTGTTTTGCTGATTTCTGCACTTCGTTGTCAAGAGTAATCTCTGTGGTTGTATTTGTGATAATAGGGGTATGGGTGAGAATTTCAAGGGTAAGGATGTCGGTGATGATGGTGGTCTGCAGACTTTGATAGGCATTTACCGCACCATTCTCATACTCCTTTGTCTTGGCAAAAGCCTCGATGCTCAGCTCTCCCTGATGGAACTGCTCCTGGGCAAGCTGACCTGCGCCCTGATAGATTGCAGCGTTTTCGCTGGCGGTCTTGAGGGCAATGATGTTGTTGTTTATTTTTACATATAGAGAGGTAAGTTGAAGCTTGAGCTGGTCGTATGCCAGATCTTTCTCAATCTGCGCGCGTTCTTGCTCAAGCCGTTTGCGCTTGACCGATGCTCCAAGGTCAAGAATATCTTCAAGAGGTACACTGAGGTTTACTCCAACGTTCCAGTAGCTTTGCTCAGTGCCCTGAAACTGGTATATCATCTGATTATAGCTTGAGGAATTGTTGCCCCACATGTCGGTCTTGCCATAGCTGTAGCTGGCATGACCGTGAATATATGAGAAGATGTGTTTTTTCTGTTTTGCAACTTCTGCTTTGGCTATCTCTTCTGCTTTTGCAAGGCTGAGAATCTGCGGTGTAGACTTTGCGTTCTCCAGCAGTACAGCTAATGGTGGAAGATGGAATGTTGAGAAATTGAGACTCTGGTTCTCACTTGAGTCGAAGAAGCCTGCACTGATACCGCTGTTGTCAAACTGGGCAAATGTGTGTGAAGTGCCTGCCGTAAGTAGTGCGAGTAGAAAAAAACGTTTAAGTTGCATATTGTCAGTTCTTTAAAGTTCTTATTCCTTGTTCTGTTTTTTATACGTTCTCCTTTTGGATAAAGGCTGTGAATGTTTTTAATATTATTTTCATGTCAAGGGCGAAGCTGTAGGTACGACCATATGTAATGTCAAGCTGTTTGCGCTCTTCTGCTGACATTGCTCCGCTGTCGCCCCGCTTCTCCACCTGCCATAGACCTGTTAGTCCTGCCGGTGCCATGAATCGGTCGATACTGTCATCGCTGGTGAGACATTCAGCCTCATAAAGTGGCAATGGACGGTTTCCAACAACCGACATGTCGCCTTTGAGTATGTTGAACAATTGGGGTAATTCATCAATGCTGAATTTTCGGATTATACTTCCCACCTTTGTTATTCGCGGGTCATTTTCTATTTTTACGAAGGCATTCTTAACTTCCTCGTTCTTCTGCTTGTTGAAATCGCTTTCTGCCATTACAAAGTCATCGCCAACGAGCATTGTCTCGTCATCGCTGATGAGCATGAGCGATGATGTGTTGTCGTCAATCATCATTTGCTCAGCATTGTCGCCTAATGGGGCTGTTAGTGTGGTGTGCGCATCAAGGTGAGTATTGTTTAGAGCATATTGGTTATGATCCTTTAGTTCTTTCAATCTCTCGGCAGCGTCAATATACATGCTTCTGAATTTCAGGAAGTCGAAAACGTTATAGTTGGTGCCCACGCGCTTTGATTTGAATATAATCGGTCCCTTGCTCTCTATGCGTATAGCAAGAGCTGTAATTATGAATATAGGTGAGAGCAACAGTATGGCTATACCTGAGAATATAATGTCAAATGTGCGTTTCCAAAGTGGAATCTTGAACTGAAGTACTTTAAGAGCCGGTGCTGCGTCATCGAACAGAATCTCTTCCCTGTTGGAAATAAACTGTATTTTTTTGTTTATTGCCGTTATAGATGCGTTGACATCCATCGTGTCGTTAATTCCGCACAAGTTGTATTGCTTTATCTCGTCAATGGAAAGCTGGTTGGTGAGCATAATAATATATAGGTGAGGACATTTCTTGCGCAGATAGGTGAGGGCAGTGATGTCCTCATTGTGCATTCCTCGTTCAAATAGCAGAATAAAGTGCTCTTTACGTATTCTTGAGGTGCACAAGTTTGCCGCATCTTTGTATTTGCTGACCATTCTTACAAACTGGCCAGGCAAATGCTTTAGGCGTTCCTGAGTGTGGGGATTGCTTCCCAAATATATTATTTCGATCATAAATTCGGTTTATGCTCAGCATTTAGTCTCCTTTTTCCTTATATTACATATTTATATAAGGTGTCGGAGTTTTTGTGTGCTTTTTTATTGGAGTAAACTTCTTTGTATATGCCCGACACAGATGACCGTGCTCTTTTATGTTTACTGTATGATTTTCTTTACTCTGATTTTCAGTTCCATTGGGTTGAAAGGCTTTACGATATAGTCCACAGCACCAATTTCCAAAAGGCGGATGCGCTCACTTGTACTGTCTTCGCTCGACAACATTATTACAGGAATGTGGCGGAACAGTTCGTTCTGCTTTATCCATTCCAAAAAATCATCACCGCGCATATTGGGCATACGTATGTCGGAGATAATCAGGTCGGGAGTGTTGCCTGCCTGAAGCCATTTCACTCCCTGCAGACCGTCTGGCAGCCATTGCACATCATAGTCACTCATCAGATATATGGACAATACTTTGGCTATTGTCTCTTTGTCGTCCAAAATCAGTATTTTCTTTTTCATCTTACTTATATTTACAAATTTAAATTTGATGATATTTTGTGCAAAGGTAATATTTTTTTTTGTAACTACGCTAATTTCTGCTAAAAAAAACGTTTTTTTCTATAAAAAAGTTGCATATTAAAAAAAAATAAGCGAAATTTGCACTTACAATCGAAATGTGAATTAATAATTATAAATTAAATTATGGCGAAAAGATATTTATTGGGCCTTGACGTGGGAAGCAGTTCTGTCAAGGCATCGCTTGTGGATGCTGATAGCGGAAAGTGTGCAGCTACGGCTTTTTATCCAGAGACAGAAGCACCTATAATGGCTGTAAAGGCCGGTTGGGCTGAGCAGGACCCGCAGATGTGGTGGGACAATGCCAAGCTGAGTATGAAGAAGATTATGGCGGATGCCGGTGCCAAGGCTGAGGATATTAAAGCTGTTGGTATTTCTTATCAGATGCACGGATTGGTTTGTGTTGACAAGAACCTGCAGGTGTTACGCCCGTCAATCATTTGGTGTGACTCGCGTGCGGTGAAATATGGTGATAAGGCATTCCGTGAGATTGGTGCCGACAAGTGTCTCGGACATCTGCTCAATTCTCCCGGTAATTTCACTGCAGCCAAGTTGGCGTGGGTGAAAGAAAACGAGCCCGACACATATAATAATATATATAAGGTTATGCTTCCCGGTGACTATATTGCCATGAAGCTCAGTGGTGTTGCCAATACTACAGTGAGCGGATTGAGTGAGGGCATGTTCTGGGATTTCAAGGAAAATCAGGTGGCTGACTTCCTTATGCAGCATTTCGGTTTCGACAAGTCACTGATTGCCGACATTGTTCCTACCTTTGCCGTTCAGAGCGAGGTGAGTGCTGAGGCTGCCGCAGAGACAGGTTTGCTGAAGGGCACGCCGATAACCTACAGGGGAGGTGATCAGCCGAACAATGCGCTTAGCCTCAATGTGTTTAATCCTGGTGAGATTGCTTCTACGGCAGGTACTTCGGGTGTTGTGTACGGTGTGCTTGGTGATGTGAACTATGATAAGAAGAGCCGTGTGAACACATTTGCGCATGTCAATCATACAGCTGAGCAGACTCGTCTTGGTGTGCTGTTGTGCATCAATGGTACAGGAATACTTAATGCCTGGGTACGCCGTAACGTGGCTCCCGAGGGAATAGGCTATGCTGAAATGAACGATCTTGCCAACAGTGTGCCAATAGGCAGCGAGGGCGTGTCGGTGATTCCATTCGGCAATGGTGCTGAGCGTGTACTTGAAAACAGAGAGATAAACTGTTCTGTCAACGGCTTGAATTTCAACAAGCATAACAAAGCGCACATTGTACGTGCTGCTCAGGAGGGTATTGTGTTCAGTTTCTGCTATGGCATGGAGATAATGCAGCAGATGGGCATGGACATCAAGAAAATCCATGCAGGAAAGGCAAATATGTTCTTGAGCGACCTGTTCAGAAACACATTGGCTGGAGTCAGTGGCGCTACCATTGAGCTTTATGACACCGACGGCAGTGTAGGTGCTGCAAAGGGTGCAGGTATCGGCGCAGGAATATATAAGGATCACAACGAGGCGTTTGCAACACTTGACAAACTGCAGGTGATTGAGCCTGACGAGCATCTGCGACCACAGTATCTTGAGGCTTATGCCAAGTGGAAAGAGGTGCTGAACAGAAGTTTATAGCAAAATAATCATATATTATAGAAGAGGGTGTGACTTATACTAGAAAAAGTTGTCACTTTCGGAGCCCCAAAAGAAGTGACAATGAAGCACAAGACAAGAACCGAACGCGTGTATAATGAGTCTACCGGTTGGTATGAGACACGCGAAGTTG
>Ga0129317_1001174_pt1 | contig 20841 bp, 16 predicted proteins | sample Cm1ome_FD_94430 | JGI IMG/M metagenome (GOLD analysis project Ga0129317, IMG submission 94430) | Eastern black-and-white colobus group fecal microbial communities from Wisconsin, USA - Cm1105 metagenome | ecosystem: Host-associated > Mammals > Digestive system > Large intestine > Fecal | place... | reverse complement strand
TATATATATATATATATGACTACAAATGAAATATTTTTACAAATTTTGAAAATACCTAAATTATAAATGTAAACGGTAGTAAAGTAAGTTAGAATAATTGACAAGAAGGTGTGGAGAAATTATTCAATAGGGAGGAGAAATTTATTGGAATTTACTTACAGTCAGGTGGAAAGTCTTAATGAGACTGAAACCTACGTTTACAATTATGTTGTGAAAAACACAAAGAAGGTGCTGAATGAAAGCATTCGTGAATTAGCCAATAATACACATGTATCTACGGCAACAGTGATGCGTTTTTGTAAGAAGATGGGGTGTGAAGGTTTTACAGAATTAAAGTATAGGTTGAAAGAAAATGTAGAGATACAGGAGACTAAAGAAGACGATGTGAATAATCAATTTGATGGCTTTATAGAAAAAGTAAAGTCATCTGAATATTTGAACAGTATTCATAGAGCAGCTGAGATTATTAAGCAGTCTGATTTAATTCTTACGCTAGGTATTGGTACTACTGGTGATTTTGCGAAATATGCATCACGTTTATTAAGTGGTATGGGTTATTGTTGTTATGGGGTGGATGGCGCTGCTTATCCTGCGCAGAGAGTTGCTGAAGGATATCAGGTAGTTATCATTGCATTTTATGAAAGACTGCAGAAAAAGCTTCTTTTTGAAGAAATCTATCGTTATAAGAATAAGAATTATATGATTATTATGATTACAAAAGATAACATGGGAAGTATGGAACATGTATGTGATGAAGTGATTCATGTTTCTGATGGCAGTGTTATGCTAGGAAAAATAAATTCAGGTATTCCTATGCTTTATACGGTAGAAATGTTAGCATATGAATTAACAAAATAAAAAAAGTGTTACAAATCATGTAACATGTAACCGTTTCCCTGGAAACGGTTATTTTTTTTACACGAATGTGGTAATTTATATGCATAGTATATTTATTTACAAGTTAAAAGGTACTGTTATGAAAAAGCATTGCGTTTTTATTAGTCTAATAGTTGTTTGTATTGTGATGTTCATCATTACGACTTGGTGTCCAATCTATGTAGTTGAGGGTGAATCTATGGATCCGACATTAGTCAATAATGATGTTGTATGTATTAAGAAAACAAAGTCTTTCAAACAGGGAGACTTAATCGCGTTTCAGTATAATAATAAGCTGTTAGTTAGAAGAGTGATTGGTTTGAGTGGGGATAAAATCAACATTGATCTAAACGGCTATGTATTTGTGAATGAGAAAAAGTTAGATGAAAACTATATACAAAGCAGAAAAGACAATCCACTACGTGACGAAGTATTTCCTTATACAGTTCCGGAAGGACAAATATTTGTATTAGGAGATAATAGATATCATGCAATAGATTCAAGAATGCGTGATTTAGGTTGCATTGATAATGATAAGATCATTGGTCAAGTCGTTATGAAGATTTATCCTATCACCCGCTTTTCTGTTTATTAAGGGAAAGGGGACATTTAGATGACAGAATATAATATTTTAAACAAACCAGGCAGAAAGAAAATGATGTTATTTTTTGGCTTGGTTTTTTTAACAGCTATTGCATTCTTCTATATTAATAGTGCAAGAATGGATGATTTTACATCATTGATTACTGATACAACTGTACAATATCAGAATAATGGTGTAATGAAGGATTATACAGCTGATGTCCATCTTGAAGACAATACACCTCTTTCTTTCCTTATTAAAGCAACTGTTCCTCAAGGAACACTTGCTTTAATAGAAAATGTAGAAAGTGAAGAAGAAACAACTCAGGAAACAGTTGTAAAGAATCAAACATTAACTTATAACCTACCAGAACAATTAAAGGTAGAAGATACACAAACAAATAAGTTATATCTAGAAAATGATTTAGTACATTCTATTGGTACTTATGAGATTAGAAATAATTTATTGACTATGTATTTTGATGAAGATCATGTGAATACGAATGCAGAGAGTGAATTAAAACTGGCATTGGTATTAGAAACAGATTCTTCTCATGTGGTCTATGATGTTAATGGTTCTTCTCTTGTTTCATTTAATACTAAGAATATTGAATTAAATAAGTATATAGAACAGCCTACTGAAACAACAGTTACTAATCAGGTGGATGAACAGGTAGTGGAAGAGGTTAAGAATAATGCTCCTGCCACTGCAGAAGTCAATTCTGCTGCTGTGACACCTGAAACACCTGTCACAGTATCAGATAACGATACGACTATTCAGCCAAAAGCTGAAGAAAGTACTGATTTTGGTAAATATATTACATCAGCAGATGTCAGCAAGATTCAAAATGGAAACTGGGTTTCATCTAAAACATTTGAAGATGGTGATCAGGTTAAAGTACATATTAACTATAATTTGCCTGCAGATATTGTCACAACCAGCAAAGATAAAATTTCTTATCAGCTTCCTAATGGCGTAAAACCATTAAAAGAAGAAACTGGTTTAGTATATGCATCTAATGGTAAAGCAGTTGGTACATATCGAATTACGACTGAAGGAAAAATCACTATTGATTTTAATGAAGATTTTGCGACTGGAGAACCATTCTCTGGATATATTGAATTCCAGGGAACTGTTTCTGCAGATGGTGCTGATGATAATGGTTCAGTTAAATTTGATGGTAATGGTGGAGAAATTACAGTCAAACCAAGTAAAGAACAATATGATTTGAGTATGTCTAAACAGGCTTCATTAAATAATGATGGAACAGTCAGTTATACAGTAAAAGCAAGTACTAAAAACGGTACTGAAGATACTGTAAAGATTGAAGATAAGTTTGTGAATTGGGATTCTGCAAAGGCAGAATATAATAAAAATAGTTTTACTGTAAATAAGATTGATAAATATGGTAATAAAAAACCTGTTATAGCAACACCTTCAATAAATGGTGAATCATTTACTATTAATGATTTACCAAAACTTGAAGCAGGTGAAAGCTATGAAATCACTTATACAGCAAAAGCAACACCTGATAATAAAGATGGTTCTGGATCACTTACAAATAGTGTCAAAGGGACAAGTGGAAACACCTCAAAAGAAACATCTACATCAATCACTATTTCTAATTCAATGATTTCTAAATATGGTGGATATGACCAGGATACAGGAAAGATGAACTGGAGAATTACAATTAATCCAGATAAGAAGGATATTGGTGGTTATGAATTCAATGATACGATTGATAATGGCTTAGAGATTCCTACTCCTATTACTGCAAAGGGAAGCAATGGTACTAATTTAACTATTAATCAATTGCCTTATACATTCCCAACAGGTTCTAATGAAACCTATACCATTGAATATGAGACAGATGCTCCAAGTACTAATACTACCGTAACGAATAAAGGTACTATTAGTAAGGATGGTACAACTTATGAAAGTAGTTATGGTGTTGGTGTAAAGCATAGAGACTGGAGCCTTACAAAATCTTCAACAGGTAATACTGTTTCAGAAGATGGTCAAACCATGACTAATACATGGCAGGCTTATATGAAGCTTCCTGATAGTCCGATTACTTCTGTTACTTATTCAGATGTGATTAAGAATGGTACATCAACAGGAGATAAAGACTTTAATGGTGAACACTATGCAATCTTATCTCAATTAAGAGAGGAAATTAATAGCAATATCGAACTTAAAGATGCGGATGGAAACCTGATTTCTAAAGAAAATCTCGAAATTAGCATTAAGTTCTATTCAGATGAAGATAAGAAGACTGAAGTAACTGCAAATGATGCACATGTTAAAGCATTTGAAGTGACTGTAAAGAAGAAAGATAACAGTGAATTTGTAGGACAGTCTTTAAATATTTCTTCTTATCATACAATTGCAGAATTAAAAGATATCAAAGAAGGTGTTGATTATTATTTTGTGAATAAAGGTACTGTTCAGGATAAAGAATCTGAAAGTAAAGTCACTTACAACAAGCCTAAGAAGTTTGTGAAACAGGGCTTTGGTAAGATTGATGGCGGTACAACTGATAAATACTCTTCAAGTAAAGTAAGTACTGATTATATAAGTCGTGATGGGAAACTATATTATAGAATTATATTTACTCCAGATTCAAATGAAGAAATCAGTGTGACTGATACTTTACCTGAAGGTACAAAACTATTTGAAAAGGATGAACGTGCTGATTATACTTCTAGCAGCTATCAATCAGATCCTGCAGTTCGTGGTTCCCCTGAAGCAATTTATCATAATAGTGAACGTGCTGAATGGTATTGTGATGGGGATGCAAAATTAACAGATATAAGACAATACTTCAATTATTCATATGATGAAATTAATAACAAGATAACTTTCACATTTACTCCAGGCTATAACAGAACTGATGGTGATTATAGTACAGGGAAGAGAGAACGTCCTAATGGACCAATTGCGATTTATTATGCAGTTGATATTACTTCTGATGAATTTTGGAAGGATTTAAAGAATGAGAATAAAGAATATACGAATACATTAGAGTATGAAGGAAATAGTCAGGAACAGCATACTGAGGTAGAACGCGAAACTCAGAATGTAACAAAAACAGCAAAACAGGTTGAGAACTCTACAAAAGTAGAATACTCAGTTGTTATCAATCCAGCAGGCAAGGATTTGAATTCTAAGTCAGATAAACTGGTTTTAGTTGATAATCTAAATTTACAATGGACCTCTTATACTTCATATCTAGATATGTCTAGTTTGAAAATTTATGAATATGATGGAACAAAAGAAAATCATAGAGGCAAAGTAATAGATAGTAGTAGATATAAAGTCCAGTATGATGAAGCAAATCATACGATGACAATAACCTTACCAGATGAATTGGCTTGTGTTCTAGTTTATGCATATGATTTTGATGTTGGACAGGCAGCTTATCCAACTATAACAAATACTGTTTCTCTAGAAGGAGAATTTAGTTCTTCAGTAGATACAACGATTGATACTCATAATTCTTCAGCAGGGGTTATTAGAGGTAAAATGACTATTTATAAAGTAGATAGTAATGACTACTCTAAAACTCTTTCTGGTGCAAAATTCAAATTATCTAAATTTGATACAGCATCCAATGGATGGACTATTATAAAAAATAATGGTTCAGATGAATTTGAAACAAATAAAGACGGTGAAATTGTTTTTTCTGGTTCAAGCCAGGACAAGTTCTTAGTAGCAAATACACTCTATAAGCTAGAAGAAATAGAAGCACCATCTGGATATGACAAGGATGATACTCCTCACTACTTCGTTATTTATCAAGCTGATCAAAATAAGACAAAGCAGGATGCGAAAGATGCTTTAAATCTACAGAATATACCTAATGTAAATCTTGATAATGATGTATTATACATACCTAACAATAAAGAGGTTTCTTTATATGTTCCAAATAACTCTAACAGCATTTCTGTAAAGAAGGTCTGGGTTGATCAGGAAAATAAGGGTACTACACCAGGGGCAAACAGTGTAAGAGTTCAGTTATATAGAGTAACAAAGAAGAAGAAAACATATAATGTCACACTTCATTTTAGTGGAAATGAGTGGAACGATGTCAAAAAGACAGTGCAAGCTGCTCAGAATAAATCGTTATATATAGAAACTTTTGATTGGAATCCTAGTGACGTTTTTGTAGAAAGTAATTTTGAAGTTACAAAAGGCGGAAATAATTTTGGAACAGTAAATTGTACGTATGATTCTGGGACTAATAAAAGAATTCTAAAAATTCAGACAAGTCCAATTACTGAAAATTGTGATATTTATATTACAGCTAAGAACAATGCATTCGCCTTTTATGAGAGCAATATTTCTATTACTCATGATGAACCTGAGATAGAAACAACACAAGAAGCTGTAGATGATCCAGTAACATTGGATAATTCCAAAAACTGGTCTTATACTTGGAATAATTTGACTGCTAAATCAGACAGTGGTGAAGATTATTATTACACTGTAGAAGAAGTAGGAGCACCTTCAGGATATCAGGTATCTTATACAAACAATGATGGTATTCAAGAAGGAGATATTACAGTTACTAACAAGAAGTTAGATAACTATGATCTTCCAGATACTGGAGGATTCGGTACTTTTGGTTATTACGCAATTGGGGCCCTATTTATTACAGCGACTCTATTTGCTTATATAGCAAATATTAAAAAGAAGGGGGCTTATAACTAGTAATAACAAACATTAATATGTGTATTTCAATGAGGGAAAGAGTTTTATTAAAAATGGATATCATATAGACAAGGAGGAAAAACGATATGAAACTATTTAAAAAACTCGCAAGTTTCATACTTGCATTCGCAATGGTCATGGCAATTGCTATGCCATCAGTAGTAGTGGCAGCTGATACAACTTATAAGCTTACTTTACAGAATACTGTTGAAGGTCATACTTATGAAGTTTATCAGGTATTCAGTGGTACACTTTCAACAAAAGACAATAAGAAAGTACTTTCTGATTTAAAATGGGGTAGTGGAGTAAAGGAAGGTGCTTATACTGAAACAGCTAAAGCAAAGGCAGATACACTTACAGATGAAACTAAAGCAAGAGCTTTTGCTAAAGAATTAGTAGAGGACAAATTATCTGCTGCTACTAAAACAGTTCAAAGTGCTGCAGGTACAACTGAGATTACTGGTCTTACTGCAGGTTATTATTTAGTAAAAGACACTGACAACAGTTTACAAGATAAGAATGGTTCTTATACAGCATATATTTTACAGGTTGTAGGTGATGCTACAACATCAGTAAAATCAGATGTTCCTTCATCAGAAAAGAAAGTTAAAGATATTAATGATTCTACTGAAACAGAAACAACTGATTGGCAGGATGCTGCTGACTGGGATATTGGTGATGAAGTACCATTTAAGATTGAAGGTACACTTCCATCAAACTATGATAAATATAAAACATATACTTTAAAATTCCATGATAAGGAACAAGAAGGTTTAACATTTAAACCTGAATCTGTCCGTGTATATATTGATGATGTTGAAATTAAGACAGGATTTGATGTTGTTGAAAATCCTAATGATGGAGATACATTTGATGTTGTTTTTGAAGATTTGAAGACTACTTCAGCTAAAAACGGATCAAAAGTAAGAGTTGAGTATAAATCTGTATTAAATGAAAATGCTAATTTAGGTAAACCAGGTAACAAGAATACAATGTATATGGAATTCTCTAATAACCCTAATAATGAACAGGGTGGAGAAACTGGTAAGACACCAGAAGATACAGTTATTGTATTCACATATAAAGTATCTGTTAATAAAGTAAATGAAAACGGCGATAAACTTGGAGGTGCTGAATTTACATTAGAAAAGAAAGTTAATCCAAATGCTGATGAATGGAAAACAATTACTAAAGTAGATGGCACTGCTGGTGATGTATTTGAATTTAAGGGAATTGATGATGGTGAATATAGATTAACAGAAACAAAAGCACCTGATAACTATGATAAGTTATCTGATCCAATTTACTTTACAGTAACAGCTGGTCATATTGATGGTGCTGATCCATCTTTAGAAACATTCTCTGGAAATATTACTAGTGGTAATGTTGGTAATATGGCTTTCAATGCAGATAAAGAAAATGGTATTTTATCAACAACTATTCAGAATAAACCAGGTAGCTCATTACCTGAAACAGGTGGTATGGGTACTACAGTATTATATGCTGCAGGTACACTTATGATTCTTGCAGCTGCTGCATTCTTAGTAATGAAGAAAAAAGCAGAAAGTAAGTAATATAAAACAATAAGGAGTGTCCTATAATGACAAAGAAGTTAACCAATGCATTTATAGCTTTAATATTCATTATGGGGCTTTCCTTACTTATTTATCCTAGTTTCAGTAACTATTGGAATCAAAGACATCAAACAAGAGCAATTGCTGGATATGAAGAAAAGGTAGAAAACCTGACTGAGAAACAATATCAAAAGCTCTGGAATGATGCCACTCTATACAATACAAACCTGAAACAAACACTTTCTACTTTGAATGATCAAGAGAAGAAACTCTATGAGTCTACTCTTGATGTCACTGGTACAGGTATGATGGGTTATGTAGAAATCCCTAAGATTAATGTCTCTCTTCCTATATATCATGGAACAGATGCTGAAATCTTACAGATTGCGATAGGACATATCCCAGGTACTTCATTACCAGTAGGTGGAGAGAGTACACATTGTGTCATATCTGGACATAGAGGATTACCAAGTGCACAGCTATTTACTGATATCGATCAGTTAAAAAAGGGTGATACCTTCATGCTTCAGGTATTAGATCAAACTCTTTATTATGAAGTTGATCAAATTAAAACAGTCCTTCCTACAGAAACAGATGATCTGAAGATTGTAGAAGGACAGGACTATTGTACTCTTATGACTTGCACGCCCTATGGTGTGAATACCCATAGACTGCTTGTAAGAGGACATCGTATCAATAAGACAAATCTAAGAGTAAGAAGAGATTTAGTCAAAGCAGATCCAGTACTCATTGATGTATTCTGGGTAGTACTTGCAATTATTATTGCGTTTATCTGGTATTTAACATCAATCAAGAAAAAATATAAAGAAAGGTGATGACAGCAATTATATGGGGAAAAGATTAAAGAAATTCATATTATGTTTTACAGTTCTACTGTCAGTCGCTGTGTTTAATTCATTCCAGGTAGCTGCTGTCAATGTCAATAAGAAATGCTCTTTGACACTTAATGAATGTTTATCAGGGTTAAATGTTCATTTATATCGTGTCGCTAGTGTTTTGGATGATGGTAGTTATCATTACACCAATGCTTTTAAGGAAGCAGAAACAAATACAAATATTCAATTGGATCAGCTTAAGACAAGTGAAGACCTTAAGAATGCTGCTATCACATTAAAGGGATATGCTGCCAGTCAAGAAGCTCTCACTAAACAGGCAGTATCATCTACAGTTACTTATACAGGTCTTAAAACAGGACTCTATCTTATTACAACAGATAACTTAGAATTAAATGGAACAACCTATACCTATTTACCTTACTTGATCACTTTACCACAGGGGACAAGTTATGATGTATCCATTGACTTCACAAAATATTCTAAGAATCCCTCTCATGAATATAAAATAGTGAAACATTGGGTAGATAATGGGTCTAAACATCCGGACAAAATCTATGTAGAACTCTATAACGGTTCTACTTATATCAAGACAATCACACTAGATGCTAAAAACAATTATGCTTATTCATGGAAAAGTGATCAAGTTATGAATTACAGCATCAAAGAAAAGAGTGTCAAAGGCTATAAAGGTATTGTTTCTTCCGTATGCAATGATTCTAAGACTGAATATATTATTACTAATACAAGTACAGATACACCTAAGAAAGGGACTAATGTTAAAACAGGGGATACGACTAGACTCAATCATTGGGTGACATTATTAACTGTATCAGGATTATTCCTGGTTGTATTAGGAAGACTATTTAGACATGAAAAAGATTAGTCATTTATTCATGACACTAGGGTGCTTATGCATCCTAGTGTCTTGTTGTTTGTTTGGTTATGAGAAGTATCGCCAAAATAAGGAAATAAAGGACATACAGAGACTTTATAACCAAACCGTTGCATTAATCCCCGATACCTATATTCCTTCTGATAATGGCTATTTAGATGTAGAAGGACATGATATACAAGCCGTTCTTCAAGTAAATGATATCAAGTGGGTCATAGGTAAAGAAGATGATCTACCACACTATAAGAATAAGAATATAGTCATACCTTGCTTGTATTTAAAACAGATGCAGTCGCTTAAGACTCAAGACATTCTTACGATTCAATCTATTTCAGGCTATAAGACCCAATATGAACTAGAAGTCATTGGTGAAGTAGATACACTCTCAAGTAATACTCTCTATATGTATTGTAAGAGTGGATCACACTATTATTGTATTAACTTAATTATGCATTAATATTTAGTTAAAATAGAAAATAATAAGAAAAGTATAAGAAAAATAGAAAAAGTGGTTGACATAGTAGTGATTATTCAGTATGATGAGTTCACAAATTAAGAACTACTAAGTATAAATACAGTGAAAAGAAATAGTAGATATCTCAAAGAAGCATAGAGAGTCCTTGGATGGTGTAAAAGGATATTTGAGGGATATTGAATTCGTCTTGGAGTAGAGCGTTGAATAAAGTAGGCGTATCCGGTCACAACCGTTACATTGTCAGAGTATGATAGTACTCGTAGAGATATATCTAGTGATAGATATATAAAATAAGGTGGTAACACGAAGATACACTCTCGTCCTTATAGGATGAGAGTCTTTTATTTATACAGGTAGATGATAAGAGGAGAAAAAGATTATGATTATTGTATTCAAACCAAAAACAAGTGAAGAAGATGTAAAGAAGATCCAGGAAAAAGTAGAAGCGAAAGGATTAGAAACACATTTAGTAGTTGGTCATGATGTCACTATCTGTGGTGTTATCGGTGATACAACTAAAGTAGATCCTAGAGATATTGAAGTAGCTCCATCAGTAGAAAAAGTAATGAGAGTTGAACAGCCTTATAAGCTTGCTAATCGTGCATTCCATCCTGAAGATACTATTGTAGATGTCGATGGTGTAAAAGTAGGTGGAGGCCATATGGCATTAATCGCTGGTCCTTGTTCTGTAGAATCAGAAGAACAGGTTATTGCGATTGCGAAGGAAGTAAAGGCAGCAGGCGCTAATATGTTAAGAGGTGGTGCATTCAAGCCTAGAACTTCTCCATATGCATTCCAGGGATTAGGTTCTACTGGTTTAGATTACTTAGTAGCTGCTAAGAAGGAAACAGGTTTACCAATCGTATCAGAACTTATGAGTGCTGATGATATTGATGAATTCAATGAAAAGGTAGACCTCGTTCAGATTGGTGCAAGAAATATGCAGAACTTCACTTTACTTAAGGAAGTTGGTGCAAGAGTCAAGAAGCCTATCTTGTTAAAGAGAGGACTAAGTGCAACATATCAGGAATGGATCATGAGTGCAGAATATATCATGGCAAGTGGTAATGAGAATGTCATCCTATGTGAAAGAGGTGTAAGAACATTCGAAACATATACAAGAAATACTCTAGACTTACAGGCTATTCCAGTACTTAGAAAGATGACACACTTACCTGTTATTATTGACCCATCTCATGCTGGAGGTAAATGGTGGTTAGTAGAACCAATGGCTAAGGCAAGTGTGGCTGCAGGATGTGATGGATTACTTATTGAAGTACATAATGATCCAGAACATGCATTATGTGATGGTGCACAGTCCTTAAAACCTGAAAAATATACAAAACTTATTGGTGAATTAAGAGAAATCGGTAAGGTTGTTGGAAAGGAAATCTAATATGAAATTAAATGTGAACTTAGGAAAAGATAGTTACCCTATATATATTGAACAAGGTATTTTAAATAAAGCCAAAGAACTTATTTCCCAAGTCTTCACAGGTGCGAAAATCGTTATTGTCTCTGACGATAACGTTTTTCCACTTTATGGAGAACAGTTAGTCAATCAGTTAAAAGACTCTTACGAAGTCTCTACAGTCGTCATTCCTCATGGAGAAACATCTAAGAGATTTGATATTTTACCTTCTATCTATTCACAGTTACTAGAAGCTAAGATTACAAGAACTGATTTATTGATTGCGTTAGGTGGAGGTGTTATTGGTGATCTAGCAGGATTTGTGGCTAGTACTTATATGCGTGGTATTAAGTTTGTTCAGATTCCGACTTCACTATTATCACAGGTAGACTCTTCAGTAGGGGGCAAGGTTGCCGTAGATTTACCAGAAGGAAAGAACTTAGTCGGTGCTTTTAAACATCCATTACTTGTTTTAATTGATCCATTAACACTTAAAACATTGGACCCTCATTTCATTACTGATGGTATGGGAGAAGTCATTAAGTATGGTTGTATAAAAGATAAAGCTTTATTTGATCAATTAGCACAGTATAAGGATTTTGATGATCTTTATAAAGATATTGATGAAATTATTTATAAATGTGTAGATATTAAGAGAGATGTCGTAGAAAAGGATCTTTATGACTTTGGTGATCGTTTATGCTTGAACTTTGGTCATACAATTGGACATTCAATCGAGCAGCATTTCCATTACGAAAAGTATTCTCATGGTGAAGCAGTAGGTATTGGTATGGTGGCTATTACTCGTATCGCAGAACTTAAAGGATTATGTGAAAAAGGGACTACAAAACGTATAGAAGAAGCATTAGGACATTATAACCTGCCTACTCAGGCCAATGTTCCTACAAAAGAACTACTTAAAGCTATTGATCTCGATAAGAAAAACATTAATTCAACACTATCTTTTGTTTTACTTAAAACAATAGGAGAGTATTATGTACATAAGGATCAGAAAGAGATGATTCTGGAAGTAGAGGACATATAATGACAAAAATCACTATTACACCAAAAACACTTCAAGGAACAATTGCGGTTCCACCTTCTAAATCATTAGCCCATCGTGCTATTATCTGTGCAGCACTCGCACCAGGTATGAGCCGTATTAGTGGTATTGATTATTCAGAAGATATTGAAGCCACAATAGAAGGCATGAAAGCCTTAGGTGCGATTATTAAGCAGGAAGGCGATACTTTAATTATTGATGGTTCTATTACATTAGGACTTGGAAGAGTAGAAATAGATGCTCATGAATCAGGCTCTACATTACGTTTCCTTATGCCTTTATCACTCGTTAACTTTTCTCGTGTACACTTTGTCGGCAAAGGAAAACTCGGACAAAGACCACTTGATGTATACTATGATATCTTTGATAAACAAAAGATTGCCTATCTTAGAAAAGACTCAGAACGTTTAGATGTTATTTTAGATGGTCAGCTTCATTCAGATATATTTGAAGTACCTGGTAATGTTTCTTCACAATTTATCAGTGGATTGTTATTTACTTTACCTTTATTACAGGGTGATTCTTTAATTAAAATCACAACACCATTAGAATCTAAAGGCTATATTGATTTAACACTTGATATGTTAGAAAAGTTTGGTATTGAAATCATTAATCATGATTATCAGGCATTCCAGATTCGTGGTAATCAGAACTATAAACCATGTGATTACAATGTAGAAGCAGACTTCTCACAAGCCGCATTCTATCTAGTGGCTGATTTACTCGGCAGTGATATTACACTTACTAATCTTAGTATGCACTCATCACAAGGTGATAGAGCTATTTTAGATATTATGGAACAGATGGGTGGAGAAATTGTAGAAACAAGTGCGGGTATTAAAGTGGTCTGCGATAAAATCAAACCAGCCACTATCGATGCTTCACAATGTCCAGACCTTATGCCTGTTGTATCAGTGGCTTGTGGCCTAGCAGAGGGGACATCACACATCATCAATGCAGGACGTTTACGTATTAAAGAATGTGACCGTTTAAATGCTTCTGTAGAACTATTAAAAGCGACTGGCATAGATGCAGTTGAAGAAGAAGAAGACAGTATGACTATTACTGGAGCAACTTCTTATAACAAAGCAGAAGTGACAAGTTCTAATGACCATCGTATGTGTATGGCTGAAGCTATTTTATCTACACGTGCCAATGGTCCAATTACTATTGATGATAAGGATTGTGTAAAGAAGAGTTATCCAGGCTTCTTTGAAGACTTCAAGTCACTAGGTGGTGAGTACCATGAGTGCTAACTGGGGACATCATATCGAATTATCTTTATTTGGTGAAAGCCATGGGAAGGCTATTGGAATCACAATAGGTAATCTTCCTGCTGGTATTAAGCTAGACATGGATGCTATTAATAAGGATATGCAAAGACGTGCTCCAGGTAAGAACAAAATGAGTACGCAAAGAAAAGAAGCAGACGAAGTAGAAATACTCAGTGGTATCTTAGATGGCTATACAACAGGTGCACCACTTTGTGGCATCATTAAGAATACATCCCAGCATTCTAAGGATTATTCTTATTTGAAGGATAATATGCGTCCAGGACATTCAGATTATCCTGCTTATATTAAATATAAAGGATTTAATGATGTGAGAGGCGGAGGACACTTCTCTGGACGTCTCACAGCCCCTATTGTATTTGCAGGTGCTATCGCAAAACAGATTTTAAAAGAAAAAGGTATTCATGTCGGTGCGCATATTCTTTCTATTAAAGATGTGAAGGATACGCATTATCCACTAAATATTACTCCAGCTTACTTAGAAGAACTCAACCAGAAAGACTATCCTGTTATTCATGATGATATTTATGCACAGATGCAGGAAACAATCGAAGAAGCAAGAAAAGAAGGCAACAGTGTGGGTGGAAAGATTGAATGTGCTGTAACAGGACTCCCTGCTGGAGTTGGAAATCCTTTCTTTGATAGTATTGAAGCCCATTTATCACCATTACTTTTCAGTATTCCTGCTGTAAAGTCAGTCTCATTTGGTGATCTAGATGATATTACTTTACTCAAAGGAACAGAGGCGAATGATGCTTACTATTATGAAGGAGAAGAAGTCAAGACTTCTACAAACCATAATGGTGGTATTACTGGTGGTATTTCTAATGGTATGCCACTACTATTTACAGTAGGCATTAAACCAACACCATCTATCTCTTTAAAACAGAATACAATCAATGTGAAAACACATGAAAATACAGAATTAGAAATCGTTGGAAGACATGATCCATGTATCATTCCTCGTGCAATTGTTGTTGTGGAAGCTATGGCAGCACTAGGTGTATTAGATATGCTGGAGGCGCTATGAAAGATTTAAAAACTTGTCGAGAAGAAATAGATGCAATTGATAAGGAAATCATCGCTTTATTTGAAAAACGTATGCATGTTGCGAAAGATGTTATTACATATAAATTAGCTCATGATATGCAGATTTTTCAGAAAGATAGAGAAAAAGAAGTTATCCAGAAGAATGTAGATCGTCTAGAAGATAAGTCTCTTGAAGCCTATGCGAAAACGTTTGTTCAGGATACAATGAACTTATCTAAAAGCTATCAGTCTACTTTTATTCCTTTAAAGAAATATGAAGCAACAGAACTTAAAGAACACTTTAAAGTAGGGTATCAGGGTGTTCCTGGTTCTTTCTCTAATCAGGCTATGAAAAGCTGGTTTGGAGACATTGAAGGCATCAACTATCCTCACTTTGAAGATGTCTATAAGGCATTAGAAGAAGGAGATATAGACTATGGTGTACTTCCTCTAGAAAACTCCTCTACAGGCGCTATTAATGATAACTATGACTTACTCACTAAGTATGGCTTTTATATTGTAGGTGAGCAGTCTATCACAATAGACCAGAATCTACTTGGTATCAAAGGAGCTACTTTAGAAGATATTAAAGATGTCTATAGCCATGTACAGGGCTTAAAACAGACTTCTGAATTCTTAAATTCACATCATATTGAAGGTCATGAGTATTTAAACACTGCTGCAGCTGCAAAATATATCAGTGAAGCACAGGATAAGACAATAGGGGCGATTGCCTCTAGTGAAGCGGCTAAGCTCTATAATCTTGATATTATTGCCAAGGCAATACAAAATGATCAAAGCAATCATACACGCTTTATCATTATCGCAAGACAATATGAAATAAGACCATCTGCCAATCGTATCAGTATGGTTTTCACAGTCAATCATGAAGTCGGTGCTCTTTATGAAGTCATGAGAGTCGTTAAGGAACACAACATCAACATGGCTCGCATTGAATCAAGACCACTTCCATTATCTCCATGGGAATACTATTTCTATTTAGATATAGATGGTAACTTGAATCAGGATCATGTACAGCGTGCCTTACAGGAAATCAAAACATATACCAATACATTTAGAATGATTGGTAACTATGAAAGGAAGGAATCATGAAAAATATCGTTTTAATTGGAATCATGGGAAGTGGTAAAACAACATTCGGAAAAATTCTTTCACAAAAAACAGGGCATGAAATGATTGACTTAGATGATTATCTTGTGAATCGCTTTAATATGTCTATTCCAGATATGTTCGCAATTTCTGAAGACTATTTTAGAAATAATGAAACAACATGCTGTAAAGAAGTATCTGAGTTAGAAGGAAAGATCATCTCTACTGGTGGTGGGGTGATTAAAAGACCTGAAAACATTGCATATCTAAAGAAGAATGGTGTTGTTTTCTATATTGACCGTCCAATTGAAGATATTGTGAAGGATGTCGATCCAAGTGGCAGACCTCTATTAAAGGATGGTCCAGACAAGCTTTATGCTTTAGATAAAGAACGTAGAGATAAATATATGTTATCATGCGACTATCATATTATAAATGATGGTTCCCTTGAAAAAGTTATCAATTCTATTATAGATATCATGAAGAAATACGATAAATCCCCATTATAAGGGGATTTTTTTGTGTTTGCATAAAGTGTAATTATGTACTATAATAGGACTTTGTTTTGAGAGGAGAAAAGAATGGAAAAATTATTTCATCTAAAAGAACATGGGACAAATGTTAAGACTGAAATACTCGCTGGTATTACTACTTTCTTAGCAATGGCCTATATTCTTGCAGTCAACCCCGCCATCTTAGGACAGGCACACATGAGTCATCAGGGTGTCTTTTTAGCGACTGCAATCTCTGCAGGTGTTACAAGCATCTTTATGGGATTAATGGCAAACTACCCTGTATCTCTTGCGCCAGGTATGGGTGTTAACGCATTATTCACTTATACAATTGTAGGACAGATGGGATTATCACCTGAAGGGGCATTAGCCTGTGTATTCGTGTCAGGTATCATCTTTGTCATCATTACAGTGACAAACATCCGTCGTATGATTATTAATGCGATTCCTGCACAGTTAAAGCTTGCAATTGGTGCAGGTATTGGTTTCTTTGTAGCCTTTGTAGGTTTAAAGAATGCAGGTATCGTAGTGGCAAGTGAATCGACATTTGTAGCACTAGGAAACTTAAAGGATCCAACAGTATTACTTGCTTTATTTGGAATCATCATCACATTAGTATTATTAGTAAAGAATAAGCCAGCAGCCGTATTCTATGGCTTAATCATTACTGCGGTAGTTGGTGTTGTATTTGGTTCGATTTTTGGATTAAAGGGAATGCCACAGTTACCAACTAAAGTTGTATCAGTCAACTTTGATTTCAGTTTAGTAGGTGCTTTTGTAAGAGGCTTCAACGAAATACTCACTCATCCACAGTGTATCGTTGCAATTTTCTCATTATTATTCGTAGACTTCTTTGATACAGCCGGTACATTAGTCGCTGTTGCATCAAAGGCTGATCTTATTGATGAAAATGGTGAATTAGTGAATGTTGAACGTGCATTACTTGCAGATGCAGTAGGTACAGTATTTGGTTCAATGATTGGTACTTCTACAGTGACATCTTTCGTAGAATCTACTTCAGGTGTTGGTGTAGGTGGACGTACAGGCTTAACTGCATGTACAACAGGAATCTGTTTCTTATTAACAGTATTCTTCTATCCTGTATTATCTATGATTACTGATGCAGTCACTGCTCCAGCTTTAGTTATCGTTGGTATCTTAATGGCTTCACAGTTAAAGGATATCAAGTGGGATAACTTGATTTTTGCGGCAAGTGGTTTCGTTACTATCATTTTCATGATTCTTGGATATTCAATTAGTAATGGTATCGCATTAGGATTCATCGTGTATGTCATCAGCATGATTGCGACAGGTCAGGCTAAAGACATCAACAAGATGGTCTGGGTATTATTCTTACTATTTATCGCATATTTCGCATTCTTAATCTAAAACCAGCATTGCTGGTTTTTTTTCTTTTGTTCATATAATGTTTTTAAAACTTGGGTATAATAATACTCAAAGGAGTGAGAAAAATATGAATGATTTAATGAAAACCCCTAAAATGACACCAAGAATACAGTCCACATTAAAACATACTGTAGAAGTACCAGAAGTGATGTACAAAGCCAGTGGTATTAATGTGAATGGAAGACGTATAAAAAGCTTATTGTTTAGTACAGATGTCGCACTTATTGCGAATAATAACGCAGATGCGATTCTTTCTGTTTATCCTTTTACACCTACAATCCAGATCACCAATGCGATTATTGGTGTCGCCAGACAACCGGTTTTTGTAGGAGTAGGAGGAGGCACTACCAATGGTGCAAGAGTATTCAAGATTGCCTTAGATGCAGAATTACATGGTGCAGCTGCTGTTGTACTCAATGCCCCTGTACATACAGAAATGATCAGAGAATTATCACGTCTAGTAGATATTCCTATTGTCCTCACTGTAGTATCACTAGATGAAGACTTAGAAGAACGTATGTTACATAGTGGTGCGAGAATCATCAACGTATCTGGTGGAAAACAAACAGTAGAAATCGTCAAGGCACTACGCACTATTGATAAGGATTTTCCAATTATTGCGACAGGTGGACCAACAGAAGACACAATTAAAGAAGTCATTGAAGCAGGTGCGAACGCAGTAACATTTACCCCTCCTACAAGTGCTGAAATATTCAAAGGCATGATGGAAAACTACCGTGAACAGATGAAGAAGTAGAAATACTTCTTCTTTTTTATACAAAGAAGAAGTATTTGTATATCCCATTTATGATTATTTGTGTTATCATGTGGTCAAATGCATAAAGGAGGAATAAAATTTGAAACAATATCTAGATATGTGTCGATATATCCTAGAACATGGTGAAGACCGTCCTGATCGCACAGGGACTGGTACACGTTCTGTATTTGGATATCAGACACGCTATGATTTACGTGAAGGATTTCCTCTTCTTACTACTAAGAAGATGTATTTACGTCCTATTGCGGAAGAACTATTATGGTTTATTAAAGGTGATACAAATATTAAATATCTTGTAGACCGTAATGTAAAAATATGGAATGAATGGCCTTATGAAGACTTTAAGAAGAGTGAAGACTTTAACGGTGAAACATTAGAAGAATTTGTAGAAAAGATTAAGAATGATGATGACTTTGCGAAGAAACATGGTAACTTAGGTCCTGTTTATGGTGCACAGTGGCGTAACTTCAATAATGAAGGCACTGACCAGCTAATGAAACTCATTGATTCTTTAAAGAATAATCCATTCTCTCGAAGACATATTATTTCTGCATGGAACCCTAGTCAGGTAGATGAGATGGCTTTACCACCATGTCATACACTTATGCAGTTCTATGTATCAAGTGATAAGAAATATTTAAGCTGTCAGTTATATCAGAGAAGTGCTGATACATTCTTAGGCGTTCCGTTTAATATTGCATCTTATGCTTTACTTACATGTATGCTTGCACAGGTATGTGGCTATGAACCAAAAGAGTTTATTCATACAATTGGTGATGCTCATATTTATAAGAATCACTTTGATGTAGTTAAGACTCAGATTGAAAGAGAACCACTTCCTCTTCCTCGTCTTGTATTAAATAAAGACATTGATAATCTATTTGATTTCAAGATTGAAGATATCAAGCTAGAAGGTTATCAATCTCATGGTCCATTGAAAGGTAAGGTCAGTGTATGATCACTATCATTGTTGCAGCTGATAAGAATAATCTCATTGGTAAGAAGGGAACAGACAATGGGATGCCATGGCATAACAGCGAAGACTTTAAACACTTTAGAAGTACAACACTCAATCATACATTATTAATGGGTAAAACAACTTACCAGGCCATTGGTAAACCTTTGCCTAAACGTCATACAATCGTTCTCTCTCATAACTTTGAAGATGATAGAGTAGAAGTCGTGGATGATTTAGTAGGAACGATTCAATCTTTTAAAGAACGTGGTGAAGACCTCTTTATTTCCGGTGGTGCTTCTGTATATCAACAAGCACTTCCATATTGTGATCAGATTCTTTTATCACGTATTCCTGGAGACTATACAGGAGAAACATATTTCCCTGACTTTTCTGAATATAACTATCGTCTCGTAGAAGAAAAGCCATTTGAGACATTTACATTAGAAATCTATCAAAAATGAAAAGACTTATATTAATTGTGCTTCGTTTCTTCTTTGAATTACCAGTACTGATTTTCCAGTTAAAACATATCAAGAAGCATAAGGATACGATTCCTTTTGAGGATCGTATTGACTGGACAAGAAGACTTCTAAAGAAAGCAACTAAAAGAGCACGTGTTAATCTAACTATTACAGGTACAGAATATCTTCCTGAAACAGGTGGTTTCTTTGTAGCTCCAAACCATCAGGGATTATTTGATATCCTTGCATTATTTGACAGTATTGAACGTCCTTTCAAGATTGTCTTTAAAAAAGAACTATTAGATGTTATCTTCTTAAGAGATGTGGCTGAATTCATGGAATATCCAGCTATTGACCGTACAAACTTAAGAGCTTCTATGAAGCTTATGAGACAGGTTAAAAAGGAAATGTCTGAAGGTATTCCTTATGTCATCTTCCCAGAAGGAACACGTTCTAAAAAGGGAAATGAATTATTAGAATTCAAGGGTGGTTCATTTAAACCAGCTATGGATGCACAGGTGCCAATTATTCCATGTGTCATGCATAACTGTTTTAAAGTGTTAGATAGTAACTCTATTAAGAGAGTTGATTGTGGTATTCATTATCTATCACCAATCCCTTATGAAGAATATAAGGATATGAGCAGTGTAGAAGTGGCTAATCTTGTAAAATCTAGAATACAGACTAAAATGGATGAACTCATTAAGGAACATGCTTAGGCATGTTCTTTTTTTTGTGTAATTCTCTGAAAAGAGAATTAGTGACTTTAGTCAGTTGAGCACATGAAATGTGCGAAATAAAAAACCACCTGCTATGCGGGTGGAGCGATAAAATAGTTATACAAAGGAAT
>Ga0129317_1001173_pt1 | contig 20862 bp, 38 predicted proteins | sample Cm1ome_FD_94430 | JGI IMG/M metagenome (GOLD analysis project Ga0129317, IMG submission 94430) | Eastern black-and-white colobus group fecal microbial communities from Wisconsin, USA - Cm1105 metagenome | ecosystem: Host-associated > Mammals > Digestive system > Large intestine > Fecal | place... | reverse complement strand
TTATGATTATGTATATAATGTATTTGAAGTGAATTTCAATTTTTTTAAGGATTGGGATGAATTTGTAAGACTAAATTCTACTTTTTTAGTGTTCCTCATTTTCAATCCTTTCTTATTTATTTTGTTAAAAATTAAATTGTTTAAAATCACTTCATCAGGCTTTATGTATTTGATGTGTAATGCCTGTATTAGTTCTTTGCCCCATATGAATTCCGTGACTTCATAGGGGCTTTTATTATTTAGTGAATGTCTTTTATATGAATTAATATATGATATCGTATTTTTATTAAAATCATTAGAAGAGAGGTGTTCAATTCTAAGTTTCATCATTTCCTTAGAAATGGTAGTTTTATCTTTAGAAATGGTAGAAATAATTTTTAAAATAAAATCACCTTTTTATCATAACAAAATTATTATTGGGCTGATTAGCAATCATATGTTTATTTTTAGATTTATTTTAATTCATATCATTATTTCAGTAAATGAGGAACATATAATTAATAACTTATAAAAAAATCGTAAGACTAAATTCTACTTGCTTTTTAGGGTAGAATTTACTTTTTAATTAACCATGTAAAAAATGTAAAAAAAATTGTAAAAAAGTATTGAAAAGTCTTGATTTATTACTACTTATAGTGTAAAATACATATGTTGTGAAATGCGAAGAAGTGCGAGGTTGCTGAAACACTGATAGCCGTTGTCATGAGCGGAAGGGTGATTCAGGTAATTCGTGCGGAGCGGCCAAGTAAATTGGCAAAAGAAGGAGGAATAATTCATGGCAAACAACAAAATTAGAATCAGATTGAAATCATTTGATCACAAAATCTTAGATGCATCTGCAGAAAAGATTGTAGCAGCTGCAAAAAAATCAGGTGCTCAAGTAGTAGGTCCAGTACCTCTACCAACTGAAAAAGAAGTTTATACTATCTTAAGAGCAGTTCATAAGTATAAAGATTCACGTGAACAATTTGAAATCAGAACTCACAAACGTCTAATTGACATTGTGAATCCAACACCAGAAACAGTTGATGTATTAACTCGTTTAGAATTACCAAGTGGTGTGGATATCGAAATTAAATTATAAGGAAAGGTTAAGGTGTAACTCATGAAAGGAATCTTAGGTCGTAAGATTGGAATGACTCAAGTTTTCACTACTGATGGAAAGTTAATTCCTGTAACTGTTGTAGAAGCAACTCCAAATGTTGTATTACAAAAGAAAACAGTTGCTACTGACGGATATGATGCAATCCAAGTTGGTTTTGAAGACAAAAGAGAAAAATTAGCAACAAAAGCTCACAAAGGACATGTTGCAAAAGCTGAAACAGCTCCTAAGCGCTTCATTAAAGAATTTCGTTATGACGAAATGATGAGTTATGAAGTTGGTCAAGAAATTAAAGTTGATAGCTTTGTAGCTGGTGAAGTTGTAGATGTAACAGGAACTAGCAAAGGTAAAGGTTATCAAGGTGTTATAAAAAGACACGGACAACATATTGGTCCTAAAGGACATGGTTCTGGTGCTCATAGAATCGTTGGTTCAATGGGTCCTATCGCTCCTAACAGAATCGCTCCAGGTAAAAAATTACCAGGACAAATGGGGAACGTAACAAGAACAGTTCAAAACTTAGAAGTCGTTGCTGTTGATGTAGAAAACAACGTATTATTAATCAGTGGATCAATCCCTGGTCCTAAAAAAGGATTGGTTGTTGTAAAAACAGCTATCAAAGGAAACGGTAAGGTAAACCCTGCTGAAGATTTAATTATTTATGAAACAGAAGAAATCGTAGAAAGCCCAGTAGTTGAAGAAGCTGCTGAAGCTACTGCTGAGTAATGAAGCGAAAGGAGGAAAACTAATGTTAAAAGTTGCAGTATTAAACCAAGAAGGTAAACAAGTCAATGATACAGAATTAAATGAAACAATTTTTGGTATCGAACCAAATAACCAAGCAATCTTTGATATGGTCTTACTACAAAGAGCTTCATGGAGACAAGGTACTCATAAAGTGAAAAACCGTACTGAAGTAAAAGGTGGCGGTAAAAAACCTTGGAGACAAAAAGGAACTGGTAGAGCAAGACAAGGTTCTATTCGTGCTCCACAATGGAGAGGTGGAGGAGTTGTATTCGGTCCTACACCAAATAGAAACTACAAATTAAAGATGAATAGAAAAGTTAGACGTTTAGCATTAAAATCTGCTTTAAGTCAAAAGGTAATCGATAGTGAATTAACTGTATTAGATCAATTAACAATCGATGCACCAAAAACAAAAGCAATGGTTAATGTATTAGCTAACTTAGAAGCAAACAGAAAAACATTAATCGTTATGGACGAAGTAAACGAAAACGTAGCTTTATCTGCAAGAAATATTCCTGGAGTTAAAGTTATTGATTCTAAAGGACTTAACGTATACGATATCTTAGATAGCACTAAATTAGTTATGACTTTAGATGCTATTAAAGCAGTTGAGGAGGTATTGGCATAATGGCACATATTACAGATGTTTTAAAGAAACCAGTACTTACTGAAAAATCTTTATTATTACAACAAACAGAAAACAAATATACATTTGATGTAGAATTAACTGCTAACAAAATTGAAGTTAAACAAGCAGTTGAAGCAATGTTTGATGTAAAAGTTGAAAGTGTAAACATTATGAATGTTTCACCTAAAACAAAAAGAATGGGTAAATATGTTGGTAAAACAAACAAAAGAAAAAAAGCTATTGTTAAATTAAAAGAAGGATACGAAATCAATTTATTCGGTGAAGAATAAGATTTCAAACTATTGGAATGAACTCCATTCCAGACAAGATAAATAAGGAGGAAACAAAATGGCTATTAAAGTATATAAGCCTACGACAAATGGTCGTCGTAACATGACTTCTCTAACTTATGAAGAAATTACAACAAATAAACCAGAGAAATCATTAACAATTCGTTTGTCAAAAAAAGGTGGACGTAATAACCAAGGTGTTATCACTACTCGTCATCACGGTGGTGGACACAAACGTTTATATCGTATTATTGATTTCAAACGTAATAAAGATGATATTGTTGGTACAGTAGCAACAATTGAATATGATCCAAACAGATCAGCTAACATCGCATTAATTAACTATGCTGATGGTGAAAAAAGATATATTCTTGCTCCTAAAGGATTAGAAGTGGGAAATAAAGTTGTATCAGGTGAAAACGCTGATATTATCGTAGGTAACTGCTTACCAATGGGAAATATGCCTGAAGGTACTGTTATCCACAACATTGAAATGCAACCAGGTAAAGGTGGACAAGTTGCAAGATCTGCAGGTGTGTCTGCTCAAATCTTAGGTAAAGAAGGAAAATATGTCACTGTAAGATTGGCTTCAGGTGAAGTTAGAAAATTCTTAGGTGTATGTAGAGCAACAGTTGGTACAGTTGGTAACGAAGATTATTCATTAGTTAACATCGGTAAAGCTGGACGTAACAGATGGAGAGGTATTAGACCTACAGTTCGTGGTTCTGTAATGAACCCTAATGATCACCCTCACGGTGGTGGTGAAGGTAGAACTTCAATCGGTCGTAAAGCTCCAATGACTCCTTGGGGTAAAAAAGCTCTTGGAGTTAAAACTAGAAATTCTAAAAAAGCTTCAAATAAGATGATCGTGCGTCGTCGTAATGGTAAATAAGAAGGAGGGTTATAGAATATGGCAAGAAGTTTAAAAAAGGGTCCATTCGTGGATGAACACTTAATGAAAAAAGTAGAAGCATTAAATGCTGCTAGTAAAAAAGAAGTCATTAAAACATGGTCAAGACGTTCTACAATCTTCCCACAATTTATTGAACATACTTTCGCAGTATATAACGGAAGAGAACATATCCCAGTTTATGTAACTGAAGATATGGTTGGTCATAAGTTAGGAGAATTTGCTCCAACAAGAACTTACCATGGTCATGATGCTGATGACAAAAAGTCTGGTAAATAGAGAGAGAGGAGACAAATAACATGGAAGCAAGAGCACAAGCTAAAATGATTCGTGTTTCACCTCAAAAAGCAAGATTAGTCGTAGACTTAGTAAGAGGTAAGCAAGTAAAAGAAGCACTTGGTATCTTAGAATACACAAACAAAAGTGCGACTCCTGCAATCATTAAAGTCGTAAAATCTGCTGCACAAAATGCTGTTTTCAATGAAGGAGCAGAAGCAGATAAATTATATATTAAAGAAATCTTTGTAGACGAAGGTCCTACATTAAAGAGATTCCGTGCAAGAGCTAAAGGTAGCGGAACTCAAATTTTAAAAAGAACAAGCCACATTACATGCGTGGTTGCTGAAAGATAGGAGGTCAAAGTATGGGTCAAAAAGTAAGTCCAGTTGGATTACGTGTTGGCGTTAACCGTAATTGGAATTCAAGATGGTACGCTAATGATAAAGACTTTGCTTCATTATTACATGAAGATATCAAGATTCGTGAATTCTTGAATAAAAAGTTAAAAGGCGCTTATGTCGCTAACATTGAAATCGAAAGATCTAAAAATCGTGTTAACATTTTTGTTCATACATCTAGACCTGGTGTTGTTATTGGTAAAGATGGAGAAGCTGTTGACGCTTTAAGAAAAGAAGTTACTAAATTAGTAAAAGATAAACAAGTGTTTATTAACATTGTTGAAATTAAAAATCCAGATGTTGTTGCTCAATTAGTAGCAAACAAAATTGCTGAACAATTAGAAAACCGTGCTTCATTTAGAACAGTTCAAAAAAGAGCTATTCAAAGTGCAATGAGAGCCGGAGCTAAAGGAATCAAAACTTGTGTATCAGGTCGTTTAGGTGGAGCTGATATGGCAAGAACTGAAGGATATTCAGAAGGAAATGTACCTCTACACACATTAAGAGCTGACATTGATTACGCTACTGCTGAAGCAGATACAACTTATGGAAAATTAGGAGTTAAAGTTTGGATTTGTAAGGGAGAAATTCTTCCTGCAAAGAAGAAAGGGGATAAATAATCATGTTGATGCCTAAGAGAACTAAATATAGAAGACCTCATAGAATTAAATATGAAGGTAAGGCTAAAGGTGGAACTGAAGTTTCATTCGGTGAATATGGTTTACAAGCTCAAGAAGGTGCTTGGATTACTTCAAGACAAATCGAAGCTTCACGTATCGCAATGAACCGTTATATGAAACGTGGTGGACAAGTTTGGATTAGAATCTTCCCTCATTTAGCTAAAACAAAGAAACCTCTTGAAGTCCGTATGGGTTCAGGTAAAGGTGCTCCAGAAGAATGGGTAGCAGTAGTTAAAAAAGGTCGCGTTATGTTTGAAGTTGCTGGTGTTGAAGAAGAAGTTGCAAGAGAAGCATTAAGACTTGCATCTCACAAATTACCAGTAAAATGTAAGATTATTGGAAGAGGTGAGTAATTGTGACAGTTCAAGATATGAGAAATACCGAAACTCAAGAATTACTTAACAAAGTAGAAGAGTACAAAAAAGAATTATTTGGATTAAGATTCCAACAAGCAACAGGACAATTAGAAAATACTGCTCGTATTAAGACAGTAAGAAAAAACATCGCTAGAATTAAAACAATTATTAGAGAAAGAGAATTAAACAAATAAATAGAAGGAGAAAAGTATGGAAAGAAATAATCGTAAAGTTTATACTGGAACAGTTATCTCTACAAAAATGGATAAGACAATTACTGTTTTAGTAGAAACTCATGTTAAACACAAATTATACGGAAAACGTGTTAAATCTTCTAAAAAGTTTAAGGCTCACGATGAAGAAAACATTGCAAGAGATGGTGACGTTGTTAAAATCATGGCAACTCGTCCATTAAGTGCAACTAAACGTTTCCGTTTAGTAGAAGTTGTAAAGAAAGCAGAAATTATTTAATATTACAAACTCTGAAAGGAGGTCACTCAAATGATCCAAAACGAAAGCAGATTAAAAGTTGCTGACAATACAGGAGCAAAAGAAGTACTAGTTATTAGAAACCTTGGTGGTTCACATAGAAAATTTAGTAACATCGGTGATATCGTTGTTGCGACAGTAAAGCAAGCGACTCCAGGTGGTACAGTTAAAAAAGGTGAAGTTGTAAAAGCCGTTATCGTTAGAAGTAGATATGGTGTTAGACGTGAAAATGGTTCATTAATTAAATTTGATGACAATGCTTGCGTTATCATTAAAGATGATAACTCACCTAAAGGAACTCGTATCTTTGGACCGGTTGCCAGAGAGTTAAGAGATGCAGATTTCATGAAAATCGTATCATTAGCTCCTGAGGTATTATAGGAGGAAACGAGAAGATGAAATTACGTGTAGGTGATACAGTTCAAGTTATCGCTGGTAGCGATAAAGGAAAAACTGGAGAAGTTATTCAAATTCTTAGAAAAGAAAATAAAGTCTTAGTTGAAGGTGTAAACATGGTTACAAAACATATCAAACCTTCACAAGCAGATCCAGAAGGTGGAATTGTAACAAGAGAAGCACCTATTCATGCTTCAAATGTTGCATACTATGATTCAAAAGCTAAAGCTGCTGTTAAATTAGGATACCAAGTTGAAGATGGAGAAAAAGTTCGCATCAACAAAAAAACTGGTAAAGCTTTAGAAAAAAATACAAAAAAGAAAAAGTAATCGGAAGGAGGTTAAATAATGAACCGACTAAAGGAACGTTATGAAAATGAAATTAGTAAGTCATTAATGACTAAATTTAATTATAGTTCTGTAATGCAAGTACCAGCAATGGAAAAAATTGTTATCAACATTGGTGTTGGTGATGCAGTAAGTAACTCTAAATTATTAGATGAAGCTGTTGAAGAATTAACAATTATTGCAGGACAAAAACCAGTGATTACTAGAGCAAAAAAATCAATTGCTGGATTTAAATTACGTGAAGGTATGCCAATTGGATGTAAAGTAACTTTACGTGGAGAAAGAATGTATGAATTCTTAGATAAATTAATCAGTATTTCTTTACCACGTGTAAGAGACTTTAGAGGAGTACCTAAAAATTCATTTGATGGAAGAGGAAACTATACATTAGGTGTTAAAGAACAATTAATTTTCCCTGAAATCAATTTTGATAAAGTAAACAAATTAAGAGGAATGGATATCGTATTCGTAACTACTGCTAAAACTGATGAAGAAGGTAAAGAATTATTAGCACAATTAGGAATGCCATTCCAAAAATAAGGAGGACTAAATCATGGCTAAAACATCAATGAAAGTTAAACAACAACGTCCTCAAAAATACAAAGTTCGTGAATATACAAGATGCGAACGTTGTGGACGTCCACATTCAGTAATCAAAAAATTTAAATTATGCCGTATTTGTTTCAGAGAATTAGCTTATAAAGGTGAAATTCCTGGAGTAAAGAAAGCAAGTTGGTAAAAATATAATCCCGTAATGGAAGGAGGACTTGTGAATGGTAACAGATCCAATCGCAGATATGTTAACAAGAATTCGTAATGCAAACCAACAACGTCATGAAGAAGTTGTTGTGCCATGCTCAAAATTAAAAGTTGAATTAGCTGAAATTTTGAAAAACGAAGGATTTATTAAAGGATATGAAGTAAAAGGCGAAGGTGTTATTAAAAACATCGTAATTACTTTAAAATATAAAGGAAATGACAGAGTTATTTCTGGATTAAAAAGAGTTTCTAAACCAGGACTTCGTCAATATGCAAAAGTAAACGAAATTCCTAAGGTATTAAATGGTTTAGGTATTGTTGTTTTATCAACTTCTCAAGGATTAATGACTGATAAAGAAGCAAGAGCTAAGAAAATCGGTGGAGAAGTATTAGCATATATCTGGTAATAAAAAAATTAAACAGGAGGTGTAACTGATGTCTCGTGTAGGTAATAAGATTATCAATGTACCTGAAGGTGTTAAAGTTGAAATCGCTGCTGATAATACAGTAACAGTAACAGGTTCAAAAGGGACTTTAGTCAGAAAGTTTTCTCCATTTATTACAATTGAAATGGATGGAAATGAAATTAAAGTAAAAAGATCAAGTGAACAAAAAGCACACAAACAATTACATGGTACTACTAGAGCATTACTTGCGAATATGATCGAAGGTGTTCATAATGGTTATGAAAAGAACTTAGAAATCGTAGGTATTGGATACCGTGCTCAAATGAAAGGTAATACTATCGTATTAAACGTTGGTTTCTCTCACCCAGTTGAAATTGAAGGTGAAGAAGGAGTTAAAATTGAAACTCCTACTCAAACAACAATTAAAGTATCTGGAATCTCTAAAGAAAGAGTTGGAGAAATTGCTGCAAGAATTAGAGCAGTTAAAAAACCTGAACCATATAAAGGAAAAGGTATTAAATACTCTGATGAAAGAATTATTAGAAAAGAAGGTAAAACTGCTGGTAAGAAGTAGTTAATAAATAAGGAAGGAGCTATAAATCATGGCTAAAACTATGTCACGTAACGATGTACGTAAAAAACGTCATGCGAGAGTTCGTAACAAAATCAGTGGAACTCCAGAATGTCCACGTTTAAATGTATTCCGTTCAAGCTCTCATATTCATGCACAAATTATTGATGATGTTAATGGTGTAACTTTAGTTGCAGCATCATCAGTAGATATGAAATTAGCAAACGGTGGAAATGTAGAAGCTGCTGCTCAAGTTGGTAAAGAAATTGCTGAGAGAGCTATTGCAAAGAAAATTGAAAACGTCGTATTTGATCGTGGAGGATACATCTACCATGGTCGTGTGAAAGCACTAGCTGAAGCTGCTAGAGAAGCTGGATTGAAATTCTAATAGGGAGGTTAAATAATGGAACAACGTAAACCAAGAGAAAACGGACCAAGAAGAAATGGACCTAGAAAAAACGGACCAAGAAGAAATGGACCTAAAGTTGAAAAAGAATTCGAAGAACGTGTTGTTACAATTAACCGTGTTACTAAAGTAGTTAAAGGTGGACGTAAATTCCGTTTCGCTGCATTAGTAGTTATCGGAGATAGAAAAGGACGCGTTGGATTTGGAACTGGTAAAGCTAACGAAGTACCTGATGCTATTAGAAAAGCATCTGAAGCAGCTAAAAGAAATGTTATCAAAGTACCTATGGTTCATGGAACAATTCCTCATGAAATTGATGGTAGATTTGGTTCAGGACATGTATTCGTAAGACCTGCATCTGAAGGTACTGGAATCATCGCTGGAGGACCTGTTCGTGCTGTTGTTGAATTAGCAGGATATTCTGACATTATTTCTAAATGTATTGGATCAAGAACTCCAATTAACATGGTTCGTGCAACTATGGAAGGATTAGCATCATTAAAAACTGCTCAACAAGTTGCTGAATTAAGAGATAAAAAGGTAGAAGAAATTTACGGATAGGAGGAGCGTAAGAAATGGCAAACGAAAATAAAGTTATCATTACGCTTGTAAAAAGTCCAATTGGTTCAAAACAAAATCAAAAGGATACTCTTAAAGCGTTAGGTTTAACAAAAATTAATAAATCAGTAGAAAAAGTCAACAATGAATTTATTCAAGGTATGATTAAAACTGTTGAACACCTAGTTAAAGTTGAAGAAAGTAAATAGGGAGGTGTAACGAATGAAGCTACACGAATTACAATATACAGAAGGTGCACGTAAAGAAAGAAAACGTGTTGGTCGTGGAACTAGTTCTGGAACTGGTAAAACTGCTGGTAAAGGACAAAAAGGTCAAAAAGCAAGATCTGGTGGATTAAAGAAACCTGGTTTTGAAGGTGGACAAACACCATTATTCATGCGTTTACCAAAACGTGGTTTCACAAACTTTAATAGAGTTGAATTCGCAATCGTTAATGTTGAAGATTTAAATAAATTTGAAGCTGGTAGCGTAGTTGATGCTGCTGCATTAATCGAATGTGGATTAATTAAAAAAGAATTAGATGGATTAAAAGTGTTAGGTAACGGTAAGTTAGAAGTTGCTTTAACAGTTAAGGCACAAAAATTCTCTAAATCAGCTGTTGCCGCAATTGAAGCCGCAGGTGGAAAAACTGAGGTGATCTAAGATGTTTAACTTTTTTAAGAGTGTTTTTAAAAAAGGTGAGTTACGTCGTAGAATTATCTTTACATTAGGTATGTTATTTGTATTCCGTTTAGGTGCTGCTATTACAATTCCTTCAATTAATGCCGATGCATTAACTTCAGGAGCTACTAATAGTGGTATCTTAGGAATTATGAACATGCTTGGTGGTGGGATGCTTGAGAGATTCTCTATATTCTCATTAGGGGTTTCTCCTTATATTACAGCATCTATCATTATTGAGTTGTTATCAATGGATGTTATTCCTATCTTGACTCAATGGAGTAAGGAAGGAAATACTGGAAAGAAGAAAAAAGATCAAGTGACAAGATATGTGACATTGGTTTTGGCTGCTATTCAAGGTGGTTCATTAACTTATGCATTTGATAAAGGATACAATATCTTGAATTCATCATCTATTTGGACATATGTTTATGTTGTTATTGTTATGATGGCAGGAAGTATGTTAGCAATGTGGATTGGTGATCAAATTACACAAAAAGGTATTGGAAATGGTACTTCTTTACTTATCTTTACTGGTATCGTTTCAACTTTACCAAATAACTTCATTACAACTTTCAATAATTTAGTTACATTAGATCAAGGTACACAAACTGCTGCATTAGGAATTTTATGGTATATATTGTTTGTGGTTGTTTATCTAGCAATTGTTATCTTTGTTGTTTTCAACGAAGGAGCAGTTAGAAAAATCCCAATTATCTATGCTACAAATTCAAATACAGTAATGCGTACAAAAGATACAACACATATGCCTATTAAAATCAATAGTGCTGGAGTGTTACCTGTTATCTTTGCTGCATCTGTACTTGCAGCTCCAAGAACAATCATTAGTTTCATGGAATCAACTGATGTAACAAAAATGATTGATACAATCTTAAATTATCAAGAACCTGTTGGTTTCTGCTTATACTTAATAATGATTGTATTATTTGGATTCTTCTATTCTAATCTTCAAATTGATGCACATAAAATCAGTGAGGATTTCAAAAAGAATGGTGGATCTATTCCAGGTGTAAGAACTGGAAAAGATACAGAAAAATATATTAGTACAGTTTTAAATAGAGTAACTGTTGTAGGATCAATCTTCTTATTGATTATTGCAGCCATTCCTATTATTACACCAGTCATTTGGGAACAAACATCAAATGCTTCATTATCATTAGGTGGAACAGGATTGATTATCATTACTGGAGTTGCTTTAGAAACAACAAAACAAATTAAAACATTGATTACTCGTAAAGAGTATCATGGTTATATAAGAAAGTAGTATAATAAAGGAGTGTAGAGATATGAACATTATTTTAATGGGGCCTCCTGGTGCTGGTAAAGGGACTCAAGCTGACAAACTTGTTAGCGAGTTTGGGTTGACACAAATATCTACTGGAGACTTATTTAGAAAAGCTTTAAAAGAACAAACTAAATTTGGTGTTATTGCAAAATACTTTATGCAATTTGGGCACCTTGTACCAGACGATTATACGATTGAAATGGTTAGGGAATATTTAAAAGAAAATACATTTGAAAATGGATTTATTTTAGATGGTTTCCCAAGAACAATTGTTCAAGCAAGAGAGCTTGAAAGTATTGCAAAAGAATTCGATTTCACAATTGATGCAATTATTAATCTTGATATTCCTCAAGAAAAATTAATCAAAAGATTATCTGGAAGAAGAACTTGTAAAGATTGTGGTGCAACATTCCATGTTGAATTCAATCCACCAAAAGAAGAAGGTGTGTGCGATAAATGTGGTGGCACATTGTATCAAAGAGCTGATGAAAGCGAAGATGCAGTAAAAGTAAGATTAGATACTTACAATAAACAAACAAAACCTTTAATTGATTATTATACAATGAAGGGAACAATCATTAATATTAATGGTGACCAATCTATGGAAGACGTCTTTAAAGACATTGAAAAAAGCTTGGAGGGTAAATAATGATTGTTACAAAAGACCAAAGAGAAATTGAATTAATGAGAGAAGCTGGACGTATCGTAGGACTTGTTCACAGTAAGTTAAAGGAATATATTAAACCTGGTATTACGACAAATGATATCAATAAATTCTGTGAAAAAGTAATTCGTGATGAAGGTGCAACTCCATCTTTCCTTAATTTATATGGATTTCCTGGTGCAGTATGTACTTCTATTAATGAAGTTGTTGTACATGGAATTCCTAGCAACCGTAAATTAAAAGAAGGAGATATTATTTCAGTTGATGTAGGTGCATGTTATAAAGGTTATCATGGTGATAGTGCTTGGACATATGCTGTTGGTCAAGTTAGTGAAGAAGCTGCTCACTTAATGAAAGTGACAGAACAATCACTTTATGCAGGGTTAGAACAAGTCAAACCTGGCAATCGTTTATCCGATATATCTCATGCTGTACAGACCTATTTAGAAAGTCATGGTTGTACAACTCCACGTGATTATACTGGTCATGGGATTGGTTCTGAGGTTCATGAAGATCCAGCAGTTCCTAATTTTGGAAAACCTGGTAGAGGACCAAGGTTAAAACAAGGAATGACTTTGGCAATTGAACCAATGGCTCATTTAGGACAATGTGAAACAGAAGTTCTTAATGATGATTGGACAGTTGTAACAAGAGATAGATCTCTTGCAGCTCATTATGAACATACTATCGTCATCACAGATGACGGATATGAGATTTTAACAAAAATTTAAAAGGAGTTATTTATCAATGGCAAAAAAAGATGATGTTATTGAAGTAGAAGCAAAAGTTCTTGAAACATTACCAAATGCAATGTTTAAAGTTGAATTGCAAAATGGATCGGTTATTCTTGCTCACGTTTCTGGTAAAATCCGTATGAACTACATTCGCATTTTACCGGGGGATAAAGTAACCGTAGAAATTTCTCCATATGATTTAACACGTGGGCGAATTACATTTAGACACAAATAGAAAATACCCAAGGAGGTAGGAAGAGATGAAAGTAAGACCATCTGTAAAACCAATCTGTGATAAATGCAGAGTAATTAAACGTAAGGGTAAAGTCATGGTAATCTGTGAAAACCCAAAACATAAACAAAGACAAGGTTAATAGGAGGAGAAACAATGGCTCGTATAGCAGGTGTTGATATCCCACGTGATAAGCGTGTGGTAGTTTCTTTAACTTATATCTATGGTATTGGTAGTACAACAGCAAAAGAAATTTTAAAAGCTGCTGGTGTTAGTGAAGATACAAGAGTTAAAGATTTAACTGAAGAAGAAGAAGGAAAAATCAGAAAAGAAGTTGAAAAAATCAAAGTTGAAGGAGACCTTCGTAGAGAAGTTGCATTAAACATTAAACGTTTAATGGAAATTGGAAGCTATAGAGGAATTCGTCATCGTAAAGGATTACCAGTTCGTGGACAAAAAACAAAAACAAATGCTCGTACTCGTAAGGGAAAAGCTCGTCCAATTGCTGGTAAAAAGAAATAGGAGGTTGAACGAAAATGGCTAAAGTAAATACTCGTGGAAAAAGACGTGTAAAAAAGAATATTGCAAAAGGTGTTGCACATGTTCATTCAACTTTCAATAATACTATTGTAACAATTACTGATGAACATGGTAATGTATTAACTTGGTCAAGTGCTGGAGCACTTGGTTTCAAAGGATCAAGAAAATCTACTCCATATGCTGCTCAAATGGCTGCTGAAGCTGCTGCTAAAGCATCAATGGATCAAGGTATGAAAACAGTAGATGTATGTGTAAAAGGTCCTGGTCCTGGACGTGAAGCTGCAGTTAGAGCTTTACAAGCTGCTGGATTAGAAGTTACTTCAATTAACGATGTAACTCCAATTCCACATAACGGGTGTCGTCCACCAAAACGTCCTCGTGGATAATGAAGTAAACTTAATTTATTTCTAAGTGAGGAGGGAAATAATGCAAAAGTTTGAAAAAGCAAATTTTAATGTTGTACAATATGATGAAAGTGATAACTATGGTAAGTTTGTGATTGAACCTTTAGAAAGGGGATTCGGAACAACTTTAGGGAACTCTTTACGTAGAGTACTATTATCATCTATTCCTGGAAGTGCAGTACATGCAATTAAGGTTCAAGGAGCAATCCATGAATTCTCAGCAGTAGACGGTGTAATAGAAGATGTTACATCTATCATCTTAAATCTAAAAAAATTAGTATTTACAGTTGATAGTGATGAAGATGTCACAATGATTATTGATGTAAAAGGTCCAGCCGTTGTAACAGGTGCTGACATCCAAGCATCATCTGATGTGACAATGATTTCAAACGATTTAGTTATTGCTCATGTTGCTGAAGGTGCACATTTCTATATGGAAATGTATGCTCATAAAGATAGAGGTTACATGAGTGCTGACCAAAATAAGAAATTAATAAACACTATTGGTGTGATAGCAACTGACTCAATTTATTCACCAGTTGTTAAAGTTGCATATGCAGTTGAACCAACAAGAGTTGGTCAAAGTGCTAAATATGATCAATTAACTTTAGAAATCACTACTGATGGTTCTATTAAACCACATGAATCATTAGCTCTTGCAGCTAAAATTTTAGTGGAACATTTAAACATGTTTGTTGAATTAACAGATATGGCAATGAACATGGAAGTAATGAGCGAAGCTCCTCAAGACACTGGAAACAAAGTGTTAGATATGACAATTGAAGAATTAGACTTATCTGTACGTTCTTACAACTGTTTAAAGAGAGCTGGAATTCAAACTGTACAAGAACTTGCTGCTAAGAGTGAAGACGATATGATTAAAGTCAGAAACTTAGGTAAGAAATCTTTAAAAGAAGTTAAAGAAAAGTTAGTGGAATTAGGATTAGGATTTAAACCTATAGATTAATTTCGAGAAAATATTGGAAGGAGCACTAATCTATGGCACAAAACAGAAAATTAGGGCGTGTATCATCTCATAGAAAAGCAATGTTACGTAACTTAGCTACAGATGTTATCATGTATGGAAAAATCGAAACTACAGCTACTAGAGCTAAAGAAGTTCGTTCAATCGTTGATGAATTAATCACTTTAGGGAAACGTGGAGATTTACATGCAAGAAGACAAGCTGCTCAAGTATTACAAGATGTTGTAGATCCTGCTACTGGTAAAACTGCAGTTCAAAAATTATTTGACGAAGTTGCACCAAAATATGCAGATAAAAATGGTGGATACACTCGTGTATTAAAAACATACAACCGTAAAGGTGATAATGCACCAATGGCTATTATTGGTTTATTCTAATAAAGCAAGTTAAGTGATGAGAAATCATCACTTTTTCTTTTGTAAATAAAATTCACAAAAAAGTAAGTTTATATATATTAATTTTGTCAATGTTGTTCAAAGTTTTGTATTATGACTTTTCATATTTAAATGAAAGGATTATGATGTATGTGTCAAAAGAAAAGAGGTATATGAATATGAAAACAAACAAACAAATCATTGACGAAGCTAAACAATCTTATGAAAGTCACTTTAAAGATGAAGAATATAAAGCTAATCCAAAAAGTGAAGATATTATGATAGATAAAGATAAAATGATTCATGATGTTGAAAAAATGAAATTAGATGAAGAAAAGAAACATGAATCATTAGAAGTTTTAAGAGAAAAGCTTGAAGTTGAAGCTGAAGAATCATTAGAAAAAATCTTTGGAAAGTAAATATCAAATAGACCTTTACAGAATGTTGTGTAGAGGTCTTTTTATTTACAATACAAAGAAAGATAAGTATAATAGGTGCGAGGTGAAAAGCAATGTTAATTCATAAAATAGAAAAAACACATTTTTCAGAGAGTGAAAGTATAATTATTGATTATCTTCTAAAAAAAGGTGAAGAAATTAAAGATATGACAATTTCACAAATATCACAACAAACGTATACTTCTCCATCCTTGTTAATTAGAATATCTAAAAAACTTGGTTATAATGGTTTTAATGAATTTAAAGCCGCTTATATTAAAGAGTTAGAGTATATGTATGCAAAGCGAGAAATTGATGCAAGTATTCCTTTTACTATTAATGATAATATGATGACTATTGCTCATAATATTATTCAATTAGAAAAAGAAACTTTGGATGATACACTCTCATTATTAAATCATGATGATTTACAAAAGGCATTACAACTGTTAAGAATTTGTGATGAGATAGATATCTACGGAGTATCTTCAAATGTATACTTAGCTGAAACATTTAAACAAAATATGAATCGTATACAAAAGAGAGTCAATTTATGTTATACAACTGGAAGTACACAAGTACAAGCTATTATGAGTACACCAAAAAAATGTGCAATCTTAATTTCATATTCGGGACGAACTCCTTTTATTATTGATGTCGCAAAAAAATTAAGAGAGAAGAAGACACCTATTATAGCACTTACAAACATTGCCGAAAATGAATTATCAAGTTTAGCAGATATTACATTGCGTATTTCTTCACGAGAACTTATAAATACGAAAATAGGAGATTTTGCAAGTACACAATCTGTAAAATCATTATTAGATATTTTATATAGTTGTCTATTTTCATTAGATTATAAGAAAAATTTAGATTATCGTATTCAAGTTGGAAAAGAGATAACTGAGACACAAATGAACGTATAGGCTTACATAAGTGATTTGTGTTAATATAGTTGACAAGACACATTAATCATAATAAAATTGAAATACTTGGAGGAAAAACCATGGAAAAAATGATAGAAGTTAAAAATTTAGTTTTTGAATATGCTGAGAATGCGAAAACAATAAATGATATTTCTTTTGATATTCAAAAAGGATCATATACAACAATATTAGGACATAACGGTAGTGGAAAAAGTACAATTGCAAAACTTTTAATGGGATTATTAGAAAAAAAATCAGGGATAATCAAGGTTGGGAGTATAGAATTAACGGAAGAAAATCTATATGCAGTGAGAAGTCAAATCGGTATCGTATTTCAAAATCCTGATAATCAATTTATTGGTGCTACAGTGAGGGATGATATTGCATTTGGATTAGAAAATATGTGTGTTGATCCAAAAAAAATGGATGACATTATTAATGAATATGCTAAAAAAGTTAATATGTTAGATTTTTTAGATCATGAACCAAGTAAACTTTCAGGTGGTCAAAAACAAAGAGTTGCGATTGCAGGAATTTTAGCAATGTCTCCATCAATTATTATTTTGGATGAAGCAACAAGTATGTTAGACCCTAAAGGAAAAAAAGAGATTAATGCATTGGTACACCAACTTAATAAAGATAAAAATATGACAATCTTATCAATTACTCATGATATTGAAGAAGCAGCTTTATCTGATGAGGTTATCTTATTAAGTGATGGACATATTATTGATCAAGGTAAGCCAGAAGAAGTATTAATGAAACAAGAACAAATTGAAAAATTATCTTTAGATGTTCCTTTTGCATACAAAGTATCAAAAGCTTTACAAGCAAAAGGAATGAATATTAGTAAACAAATTAATCAAGAAAAGTTGGTGAAAGAATTATGTCAATTACATTCAAAGAAGTAGAACATACTTATAGCCCAGATACGCCTTTTTCATACCATGCTTTAAAAGGTGTTAACTTAGATATAAAAAAGGGAAGCATGACAGCATTAATTGGACACACTGGTTCTGGAAAATCAACATTAATTCAACATATCAATGCATTGTTATTGCCAACTTCTGGTGTTATTAACATTGATGATATTATGATTAGTGCTACAGATAAACCAGAAACATTAAAAAATCTAAGAAAAAAAGCAGGTCTTGTTTTTCAATTTCCAGAATATCAATTGTTTGAAGAAACAATACTAAAAGATATTATTTTTGGACCTAAGAATTTTGGTGTTGAGGAAGAAAAAGCAATAGAAATTGCTAAAGAAACATTAAAATTAGTTGGATTAGATGAAAGTTATTTAGACAAATCACCATTTGATTTATCTGGTGGTCAAAAACGACGTATTGCTATTGCGGGAATTTTAGCAATGAATCCTGATATTTTAATATTAGATGAACCAACTGCAGGATTAGATCCTCAAGGAGCTAAAGATATGTTGGATTTATTTAAACGTATTAATCAACAAGGAAAGACAGTTATTATTGTATCACATGATATGAATCAAGTTTTAGAATATTGTAATGATGTTATCGTTATGAATAAAGGAAAAGTAGAAAAACATGTGCCAGTTTCTGAACTTTTTCAAGAAACAGATTATTTATCAAGTTTAAGTATTGATTTACCAACAATAACATCATTTATTCTTGAATTAAATAAAGGAGGGTTTCATATAGATTCTTCAATTAAAGATATTGATACATTGATTCAAGAGATAGGAGGACAACTATGAATAATATGATGTTAGGGCGTTATTTGCCATTAGATAGTTTTATCCATAGATTGGATCCACGTTTAAAGATAGGATCATTGTTATTGTTGTTGATTGCAGTTTTCTTTGATGCTGGTTTTATTGGATATGCGATTTTGGGTGTTTTTGTTGTTATTATGGCACTATTATCTCATATTCAAATTAAACAAATAGTAAAAGCAGTTAAACCAATGTTATTTATGATGTTATTTTTAATGTTTTTTAATTTGCTTTTTATTCAAAGAGGAACATTGTTATTATCATTTGGATTTATTAAGATTTATGATGAAGCCATTTTTCAAACTTTGTATATTTTTATCCGTTTGATTTTAATTGTTATTATGACAACAATTTTAACTGCTTCAACCAAACCACTTGAATTAACTTTAGGAATCGAACATTTATTATCTCCTTTTAAAAGAGTTGGATTCCCAACACATGAAGTAGCCATGATGATTTCTATCGCATTGCGTTTTATTCCAACTTTATTAGAAGAAACACAAAGAATAATGAAAGCTCAAGCTAGTCGTGGTGTTGAATTTTCTGAAGGAAAGTTAAAAGATAAAATTATGTCAATTGTTTCATTGATTATTCCTTTATTTATATCTGCTTTTCAAAGAGCAGAAGATTTGGCTAATGCTATGGAAAGTCGTAATTATAATCCAGAAGCAAAAAGAACACGTTATAAACAATTATCTTGGAAAATACAAGATACAATTTCTATGATAAGTGTTATTATTGTTTGTGGTATTATTGTTACTTTGAGTTTTATTTTATGAGAGTAAAGTGTATTGTGAGTTATGATGGTACTCATTTTCATGGATTTCAAGTGCAAAATAAACAACGAAGTGTACAAGGTGAATTACAAAAAGCAATTAGTAAAATCAATGAAAAAGAGATTATCATTCATGCATCTGGTAGAACAGATGCAAAAGTTCATGCTGTAAATCAAGTTTTTCATTTTGATACAGAAAAAAAATTACCAGAAGAACAATGGAAAAGAGCAATTAATCATTTTTTACCAAATGATATTTATGTTTTAAATACAAAATATGTGAGTGATGATTTTCACTCACGTTATAGTGCAATAAAAAAAGAATATCGTTATCTATTAAGTACAAAAGAATATAGTCCTTTTGAAACAAATTATGTTTATCAATATGGAAGACCATTAGATATTGAACTCATGAAAGAAGCGGCTCAGATATTTATTGGCGAACATAATTTTGCTTCATATTGTAGTTATGATCAATATGGTAATACAATACGTACTTTATTTTCTTTTGATATCGAAGAAAAAGATGGTATTATTACATTTACATTGGTAGGTAATGGTTTTCGTCGTTATATGGTAAGACATTTGGTTGGAGGCATTATTCAAGTAGGAGCAAAACGTATTTCCAAGGAAATATTGTCAGAAATGTTAGAAAGTTGTGGAGAAAAGAAGTGCTTGTTTAAAGCTAAACCACAAGGATTATATTTACAAGAGGTGTTTTATGAAGAAGATTAACTATCATACACATACATATCGTTGTGGACACGCCAATGGTAATGAAGAAGATATGGTAAAAGCAGCTATAGAAATGGGAATAGAAGATTTAGGAATGTGTTGTCATGTTCCATTACCACACTATCGTCAACATTTAATTCGCTCTATTCCAGCCTTACGAGGTATTAGGAGTGTTTTATCGCTTGTTAAAGCATTCATATACAATGGTCCTGCTATGCGTATGAAATATCAAGACAAAGAAGAGCATTTAAAAAAGATTGAAGAATGTCAAGAAACATATAAAGAACAAATTCATATTTATAAAGGATTTGAAGCTGAAGGATTAGAAGAATATTTTGATTATTATCAATCATTGTTAGATAATCAAACAATAGATTATCTTATTTTAGGACATCATTTTCATAAATATTGTATTCATAGTGATTATTTTGGTAAAGATAATTTATTAAAAAAAGATATATATCAATATTGTAATGATGTTGAAAAAGCTTTAGATACAAGAATGTTTAGTTATTTAGCACACCCTGATTTATTTTTATTAGGATATCATGATTACGATTTAGATATGCAAACTGTATCACGTCGTATTTGTGAAAAAGCAAAAGAACTTTCTATACCATTAGAAATCAATGCTGGTGGCATGAGAAGAGGCTTAAAAAATATTAATGGTGAAGAACTTTACTTGTATCCAAATAAATACTTTTGGAAAATTGCAAGTGAAGTAGGGAATGATGTTATTGTTGGATTTGATGCTCATGATCCATCTGATTTTAATAATGCAATGTATCAACAGATGTTGGATTTTGCAAAAGAAATGAATTTACATATTGTTGATCATTTTGAGTTTTTAAAAGGGAAAAAATAATAATTTTTGGTAATCTAGAATAACGTATGCTCCTCAACTATTGGGGTCTAGATTATCATGGGGTAAATAATTCCCCAAACAATTGAATAGGTTTTAAAGGTGGACACTCCAACTTTGGGGTAGCCACCTTT
>Ga0129317_1001172_pt1 | contig 20869 bp, 26 predicted proteins | sample Cm1ome_FD_94430 | JGI IMG/M metagenome (GOLD analysis project Ga0129317, IMG submission 94430) | Eastern black-and-white colobus group fecal microbial communities from Wisconsin, USA - Cm1105 metagenome | ecosystem: Host-associated > Mammals > Digestive system > Large intestine > Fecal | place... | reverse complement strand
GATTTTACGCATAGGTTACCTCCAGTGTTGGTTGTTAGTTTGTGGGTGCGACGTGCCATTCCTCCCACAGGTCACCGGAGATGTGCACCGAGTCGGTCAGATTCACGGAGAGCATACCTGCCGGAGTCCAGCAGTCCAGAAGCCGGGTGTACGGTGTATAGCTTCCATCCGGATACCAGATGGGCGTGAAATGGGTCGGGCGGTCATAGGTGCTATAAGGGTTGTCCTTGAAGGTGAAAGTGGAGCGTTTACCGCTTACACTACAATCCAGCAGACGCCAGAAGCCTTCATAATTGAACTCCGGGAAATAGGTCACCGCGTTCTGCGCCGCTGTGACGGCAGAGCTCTGGGTGGTGCTGACTCTTGCTGTCGTTCTCTGCTGAATGCCGTAGCCGCTTTTCAGCGTGGAGGAAGTGGCCGTGGGCGACATGCTGTCGGGCGTGATGCTCATGGAGGCTGTCAGGCTTGCGGTGTAACTGTTGTAGTCAAATTCCCACCAGCCCTGATCTTCCCACCAGCCGTTGTCTACCCAATGGTACCAGCGGTCGCGGTGTACGACACCATTGGCATCCGTCCAGCGGTCGGTGTGCCAGCACTTATCCCAGTCGGAGACCCACACCCAGTTCTCCTGCCACCAGGGAGACCAAATGCCCCAGGTGGCGGAAGTCATTTCCTCTTTCTCTGGAATATCCGCAAGGCGGAAGCGGTCGTTGCGGTCATCGGCTACGGGGTTGGGCGGGTCGTTGCCGTCCAGATCCACGATATTGGCGGTGATGGTGCTTTGCGCTGTGCCGCCGCCCCGGACTCTGACCTGGATGGTGCAGACGCTGGGTTCGTCCGGCGTATGCCACTTCACCCACGCAAGCTGGCTGTCGCCCTCCGGGTAATAAACATTACTGACCGTGTAAGTTCTGCCCTCAATGATGAATTGAACAGACACGGGATCGTCGGGATCTGACTGGCCACCGGAAACCTCCACAGAAGTGATCACATCTGTGTCTACCCGGTATTCGTAGTCGAACTCGTCGATCTCAGGCGGCTCCAACTCATCATTGAAGCGGACGATGCCGATACCCAGTGAGGACAGGATCTGGTCATTGCTTACCTTGCTGTTGGTGCTGCCGGACCATGCGGGATAGCCAAGGTCGGCTTCCTCCAGGAAAATGGCCAGAGGCAGGTTCTTGTGGGTCAGAGATCCCATCCAGTACCGCAGGTTTCCGTTGACTACCTGGTCATACAGGGCGGCTTCCGTTGCAGTCATGGCGTAATAAGCGCCCTCGTAGACCAGATATGCGATAGGCTCGATGACGATTTTGTAATCGCCACCGATCAGCGTATCGAAGTTGATGCCCACATATCCGGCAATGGCACGGATGACCTGCTCGTCGGTGAAGTAGCTTCGAATGGCGTCTATGCTGGCCGGGTAGCTGCCAGAGGAAATGATACGGGGCAGGCTTTGAGCAGGACGGATGCAAGTATATCCTCCAACAACGGGTGACAAGGAGCGACCGCTGTTATAGGAAAGCTTGCTGACCTTGCCGAAATGGATCATATTTGAACTTGGACTTTGGTTACTCCAATCCACTGTGTTTCCAACGACGGAATGGCTGTCCACATTTACAACGGAGATTCGGACACCATCCATACCGGGGTTCCAGTAGTTGGTGGAAGTACCGTCACCCATATTGCCACCGCCGCCGTCGATGTTGCCATCTCCGGTGGCATAGGCAGGGACGGCGATGCCCAGCATCAGGACGATGGAGAGAACGAGTGCGAGGATTCGCTTCATAGATGCCCTCCTTTCAGATTTTTGGCAAAAGAGAAGGCGCAGCCATTTCTGACTGCGCCATTCCAATGGTCAGCGGTTAGTTGCCGCCGCCCATTTCACCGATTTTATTGCCGTTCTCATAGATGTCATCTCCATCGATGACCGTGTTCTCGCCGCTGCTGTCCACATAGCCGAAGCCGGGGACATAGACCTGACCGGAGCTGTTGGTGCTTCCTGCGGGAGGGTCCGTTGCAGCAGGAGGAGCTGTGGGCGGTTCCTCATATACGGGAGGCTCCTCATCCTCAGTCTTGCGTTCCTCATCCGGCACATCCTCTGCGTCGTGGTCATCCGGCAGAGTGGTCGTTCCGGTGGGTGCTTCGGGCTTTTCGGGAGCTTCAGGCTTGACGGGATCTGCCTGGATGGTCTGCTCGTCGCCGCTGGAGTCTGCGCCCTGGGCGGGGTCAGTGTCGGACTTATCCGGTACCTGTACCTGAATGTCCGCATCGGTCTGATTATCAGGGTCTGTGCCGGGCGTGGTGCCGGTCTGGTCACCATCAATATCTACAGTGAGGTCGCCGCTTTCAGGCTGGGTGTCAGACACCACACCAGAGGGGATCTCGGCGTTGCCGCCGAAGCGGGTCATGATCCCAATGGCTGCCGCTGCGCAGAGCAGACAGCAGACGATAACGAGGATGATCCTCTTTGTCTTTTCTGTCATAGCGTATTCCTCCTTGGTTAATTTTCTTGTCAAACGGACAATACCACACCTTTGTGCAGAAGTCTATTGTAAAGAGCAAACTTTTTTAGAAGAGAGGCACATACTTGGCCTCGGTGTGCAGAGTCATGCTGGCAGAGGGCAAGAGATTTCCAAGGAAGCGTACAGGCACCTCCAAGTGGATCTCAACCACGGCAGTGTACCCTTCGCTCTGTCCGGAGCTGAGACCGTTGTTGTCCAGTTCCACAGACAGGCCGGAGAGAGTATATTCCACCTTGCCGTTTGTGACTTTCTGGTATCCATGGCCGGTATTCTCCAAGCCAAGGATGTCTGAAAGCTGTCCGTACACATCGCCGGTATCCACGCTCTCATCCCATCTGCCCGTGCCGTCCGGGTACCAGCCTGCGGCATAACCCTCCCGGACGGCGTGGTACACATCGTCATAGTTGTCGTTGACGGTGGAGATGACTGCCTGTTGGGTAGCTTCCTTGACACCCTGGGCGATGATCCACACACGACTAAATTCTGCAATGGAGCAGAACAGCATCAGCAGAATCAGCACGATAGCAAGGATCATGGGGGTGCCCTCGCCGGGGCGACGGCGAAAGATAGGTTTTTTCACTTCCAGTACACCTCCGATTTGCCTGTGGCTTCTGCCGTCAGCGTTATGGGGAATGACCCAAGCCCTCCGAAGAGGCCGATGTCCATGTCCAGTGTCAGCGTCACGGTGACTTCGTCGTTGAGTTGGATGCGCCCTGTCCTTGACCACCGGATGTCGGGGTCCAGGCCGGTGCTGTCGGTCAGTGCCGCCGCTCGGCGGGTGGTTTCTGTTCCTACCCGGCCTGCAATCTCAGCTTCACGCACCAGCTCCACCGCATAGGTGTCGAGCTGCTGTTTGGCCACATAAACCGGAAGCACACGGACGACCAGTGCCAGCACCAGCATGGCACAGACCACCAGAACGCACACATCGATATAGCCCTCGCCGGAGCGCCGTTTCAGTAATTTCTTCATAGGCAGACCTCCTTTAGAACAGGCTTCCCAGAGAATTGATTATCTGGTAGACGATGATGACGATATAGGTCATCATGAAGCACATGAGCATGATAAAGCTGAATACACGGATCTTGGGCGGGATCTTTGCGGCCTTGGCCTTGAGACGCTGGAGTTCCAGAGCTTTCAGGTCATGGGACAGCATCTGGAAGTACATCCGGCCATCGTCGCCACGGAGAATGCCGATGAGACCTCGGACGATATCCGAAATGATGGCAGAGCCCATTCTGGCCTCGAAACGGATGAGCGCCGCCTCGTAAGAGGAGGAGCGCATATCCGCTGTCAGCACATCCAGCTCACGGCCAAAGTCGGGACCGGCGTGCTTCTTGTAATTCTCCAGAATGCGCAGGACATCTCGGCTTGCCGCCAGCTCTTGATGAATGGTAGCTACGAATCGGGGCAGCTCACCCTCGATCAGCTCCATTCTGGCCTTGACTAATTCGTCAGCACGGCGGCTTTCTTTGAACCATGTCAGAATCGCCAGCACCACGATAATGGGAGTCAGGATAGGCAGGAGAAATAAGCACGGGATAATGCCCAACAGAATCAGGCAGGGCTTCAGGATTCCGTATGCCGTGTAGACTTCAGGGGTCATGTCCAGTCCTGCCGCAGCCAGCTTGCTTTCCAGCCGTCTGTGCTTATACGCATCCATCCGGATAAAGGGCACCAGCTTCAGCGCCCAGCCAAGGATAAGAGCTTCCAACGATTTGACCAGACTCCGGTCACGCCGCCCTGCGGAGATGAGGGCGCGTTCCGTTGCCAGTCTGGGAATCTTCAGCAGGTCGGCAAGGACGAAATACAGTCCGGCAGCCAAAGCGACACCGAACAGAAATAAAAGCATTCTCATTTCCTCACCTCCGGTACTCAATGGGCTGGGTCAGCTTCACCACGAACGCAAAGGACACGAACACAGCGGCGATACAGATGGCAATGACTATCTGGCCGGGGATCGTGTCCACCAGGGTGTGATACCAGTCGATGTTGATAAAGCGCACCAAGGGAATGTTGATCAGCACAAGGATGGCCATGGTAATGAACTCCTTGCGGGGGCCGAAGACCAGATTCTCCAGCTCACCGTTGACCACACGCATATCCGACAGCTTGCTGACGATGGGAGTCAGCGTGCTTTTCAGGCTGCGGTCGGTCTGACAGGCCATGACCGCATCGCACCATTCCTGCCACACCTCATTGTCGATGGTATATTTCAGGTCGTTCAGGGCGGCATCCATGTCCGGATCAATGTGCTTGATGCGGGTCAGAAAGCGCTGGAACACATCCTGAACAGGATGGTGCAGGTACCGGACATTCTCCTCTACGGCCTGCTGGAAGTTCTCGGTACGCAGGTAGGCCATGGTGATGACCGACAGCGCCGTTTCCAGCTCTGCGGCCACATCCTTTTTGAAGCTTCCAGCTGTCAGCTTGATATACCAGAACGGCACCAGCATCAAGCCAATAGCCAGTACAGGCACGAGGAATGCGTTTTCGGCAAGGATGGCGATGCAGGCACCCAGGGCGAACAGCACCAAAGAGGCCATGCACACCATGGGAAACTTGCCCTCCCGACCGGATGCAGCCAGAACCGCCTGCGCTTCGGAGATCTCCCTGCGGAAGAAGCCAGCCTTTTTGCGTTTGGTGGTTTCATTGATGTCTGCACGGATGCTGCCGGGAGCTGCGGTCAGCCGGGAGAAGATACTGTCACTTAACTCTCTGGGCGAGAGATTCAGCACCATAAAGAGTCCGGCGATCATGCCGATGCAGGCAATCAATTGGATCATTGTCATGCTGTTTCCTCCTTCCTCTGGAGAAATGCCTCCAGCTCACTGCGGGGCATGCCGTTTTCGATGAAGCGGCGCTGCAGGCCCCCGGACATCTCCTCGCATTTCTGGTGGTGTCCTTCGATGATGAAACGGTCGCCCTCCAGACGGTTTTCGGTGATGTTGTACTCATAGAGCTTGTGGAGCCTGCGGCTTCCGTCCGGCAGGATCTCGCACTCGGAGATGTTGGTGATGCGGCGCTCCTTATTCTCCAACTGGCGGCAGTAGACCACGATGGGATACGCCTCGGTGACATAGCCCATGAGGGTATCGTCGGGGGTATCCACAGCTCTCTTGCACAGGGAGACCATGCGTCGGTAGGTGCCCTCGCTGGAGCTGGAATGGATAGTAGTCAGAACGGCCACACCGACACGGGCGGCTTCCTGGGCGGCATTGGCCTCCGGGCCACGCATCTCACCAACAGCGATAATGTCGGGATTGAAGCGCAGGGCGATGTCCAGAAGTGCGATCTGGTCGATGCGCTGGCGCTCATTTTCGCTGTCACGGGTCTGGGTATGGACAACGGAGTTGACCACCTTGCCGTTGCGCTCACGGATGAGCTGAAGCTCACGGGAGCCATCCTCAATGGTGAAGATGCGCTTGCGGTCAGGGATGGTGGACAGGAGCCAGCCTGCTACGGTGGTTTTGCCGGAGCTTGTGGCACCTGCCACACAGATGGAAACACCATAGCGCAGGCAGGCCGACAGGAAGTCCAGCATCTCGCCGGTGGCTGTTCCGCTGGCAATGAAATCCTCTTTGGTTAGATTTCTGGGATTGACGATACGGATGGAGGCCGCAACGCCTGCGTCCTCATCCAGCACAGGGGTCTTAATGACCGAGACACGGATGTTCTTGGCCAGACGGGATGTGATGATGGGGCTGGCATTGTCCAGTACCTTGCCGGAGTTCTGGAGCATACGGCGGATGACATTGGATGCATGGTCCGGTGAGTCGAAGTGCTCGTCCAGCTTGACGGTACGGCCATCGGAATACTGGATCTCGATGTCACGCCAGGAGTTGATGTCGATTTCCTCGATGCCCTCTGCAAAGATATACTTGGTCAGAAAACCGTACTCTGCCATCTCCGTGTACAGGGCATCTACCAGTTCCTCCTGCGTCATGCCCTCCACGGCCATGCGTTTATCCTGCAGATAACGGGCCATGCGGCGCTTCATCTGCTCCTTGGCTTCCTCGCCGCCCTCAGTGATCAGGGTGGCGTAAGTGCCGGAGAGGTAGGACTGTACCTGACTGAGGACTTCCGCAAAGGGCATTCCCTTGGCCTGGGGTGCGAAAAACAGGTCACTTGCCTTGGGCGCTACCTTGCTCTCCGCAAAGATGGCTCGTCCGGTACTCTCCTCGAAAGAGATGCTATGCACTTCGGCCTGGTCGGATTTCGCCTCCGGTGCAGTCAATGTCGCACCGGAGGCAAAGATTGAGTTGTTGCGTCTGTCGCCAAGCATCAGAACACCTCCTTGCAGATTTTCTCGATCTCCTTACGAAATGCCTTGCCGTCTTTCATGGCAAGGTCGGTCAGGAGGTTTCCCTCCAGATACTGCTCCTCGACTTCCTGAGAGTACGGGAGCTTGAAGGCCACGCTACCCAGCACCTGACCGATGCGGTCTGCCGCCTGGAGGGGCTTGATGTTGGATGCCGCTTTGTACTGCTTATCCTCATCCCAGTGCAGCTCACGTAGGAGAGGAAGCTGGCTGGACAGGTATCCGATAGACTTCAGGTCACAGTTGGCAAGGCGCAGGACGCTGTCGGCCTCCATGAGCGCCACGGCAGAGAGAATGTCGTTGGCGATATAGCTGGAGCAGTCGATGACCACATAGGGTGCGATCTCACGCAGGCCATTGACGAGTTCCTCTGCCTGCTGTTTGGTGCAGGCGGCGTAGGTGTACTCGTTCTCACCCTTACGCAGGCCAAGCATGGTCAGATACGGCATCTTTTTGTGGGTGGTCAGGTTGTGTTTGATGAGGTTGACAGAGATGCGCTGGGCGGCGAAGATACTGCCCAGGGACTTGTCGCACTCCAGCTCGGAGGGAGGGCAGATGCAGGGCATCATAGGTGCGGTCATGTCGCAGAGCAGAAGCACCACGTTTTTCTTCTGAGCGGCCAGATGCTTTGCGATTTTCACCGCCGTCACAGTCTTGCCACAGCCGGGGCTTCCCCAGACGGCGAGGACTCCACCGCCAGATTCCTCGATGGCCTCAAGTTCTTCCAGCTCGGTTTTGCGATGGAACAGACTTCCTTTCATGAAATTCATCCTACGCTCGCCTCGCTTTCTGCGGTGGAATCAGCGCCCTCACTTTCCCCAGTGTCAGCGCCTTCCGCATTTTCGGTGTCCTCCTCAACTTCAGGCTCAGCGTACAGCTCCTCGATCAGAGCGTCCTGCGCTTCAATGAACTTGGCAGCATTTTCGGGGGTGCCGCGGTAGACCAGTGCCAGATGCAGTTCGCTTTCCTGCTCCAGTTCGGCCAGTACCTTGGCCTGCTCTGTGGTCACCAGCAGGGTGACAGTGGAGGGCAGTTCCTTTTCGTCCTCGATGACTTCGCCGGTATTGGCATCATAGCCGGAGGAGGCGGTGACGGAAATGACCTCCACATACTGCAGCTCGGCAGGGATCACCGTTTCACCCTTTTCCTGATAATCGGCCACAATGATGGACACGATGTCGCCGCTCTCCAGCTTACCGGACAGGCCGGTGGCGAAGCTCTTGATGGTCACGGAGATAGCCTGCTTCGTGCCGTCCAGATTGTACAGGTAAGCGTTCTCGGCGGCAGGCTCGTTGGAGAGCTTGCTTGCCAGGATATAGTCGCCCACCTTCAGATCTGCGGTAGCGTACTTGCCAATAACTTCATCTTTCTCTGTCATAATGCCGGAGGGCAGGTTGTATGCGCCGACCTCCACAGTCTGCACCATCTCGGCGGTGATCTCCTCGCCCTCCTTGATGTCGGCAGTCACACGAACGATCTCGGCCTTTTCACTGGCGCTGCGGCTGAACATGGGCGTTACGCCGAAGCAGATGATAAGCGCCAGAAGAATACACAGCACACCGATCACAGTGCGGTTACGGAAAATATTCAATTCGATTGCCTCCTTACATGAAATATGCGGGAATGAAAGCCACTGCAAAATACGGTATCAGCGGCTGTTTTGCCGTTGCACCCTTTCGCAGTGCCGGGATCACACGCATGGCAATGGAAGCCAGAAGGAGCGCAATAGCCATGAAACAGAATCCCGTGATTACCCGGTCAACTCCCAGAACAAAGCCTACCGCCGCAGCCAGCCGCCAATCACCGCCTCCCATCAGGCCAAGACCTGCACAGAGATAAAACGGCAGCATGGCAAGTATCGCTCCGAAAAAAGAGGCGGGGCTGATGGTGACCAGCCCCGCCAGAGCGATGATGATGCAGACGATATCACTGACCGTTCTGGTTTTTAGGTCATCCACGGCGGCGTAGATAAGACAGCCGCAGAAGACCAGCGTCTGCATCCCGTGCATTAACCGGCGTAGTTGAACATCTCGTTGATCTTCTGGGTAACGGAGGGCATGACGGTGTCATTCAGGATGGCGTAGAGGCCAGCCAGCACCAGAGCGCCCAGAACAACGGCGATGAGGATCTTGACGGCGGTGTCGATATAGCCCTCACCGGCATTGCCGCAGACGGCACGGCGGTTGAAAGCGATAACGGAAGACTTGATGTTGGTGGCGGTGGTCTTGACGGAATTGGTGACGTTCTTGAACAGCTTCTTCATAAGGTAAATTCCTCCTGTAAATTGAAATGATTTTTGTTGATGGTTTGTTGATTGGGAATGGGCCTGTACGGGAGGCCCACGGCTCCAGCCGGGCATAGAAAAGGTCGGGCGGCATTGTACCGTCCGGCCTACATGGTCATTTCGATGCATTCAGTTTGCTCCTGGCTCTGATCAAAACGAACGGGACGGAAGCCCACACGGTCGCAGTAATAAAATTCGCTGCCGGTTTCGTCGTACAGCTCCACCACATCGGACAGTGCCATTCGGTAGCCCTGAAATCCGGGAGGCGGATTATCCCTGCAGATGGTATAGATCCGTTCCAGATCGTTGGTTCCCAGGTCGCCATCGAATACCTGATTGTAGTTTGCAGCATCCGGCTCCCCGAAGCGCTTGACCAGATCCTCGTAGCCGATGAAGCGCATGGTAACATCCAATTCTTTTTTGAGCTGCCAGATTCGGCAGCCTTTCAGGGGCTGGCCCAGCTCCTCGCTGGGCACCTCTCCGGCTGCAAGGCGGTCGAATACGCCATCTTCCCACTGGAGAGTCAGATTCAGCCTGTTCAGATAGCGTGTGAGCTCGTCTGTCTGGAACATTTCATCCACGACAGCGGTGTTGTCTTTCACATACCCCACCATATTGCCGTAGAAGACCAGACGGTTTCGGTTGTCTACAGTGAAACGAACCAAGGTACATCACCTCCCTTCAGGACGAGCGGCTTACATCTGCTGGCCCATGACCTGACCGGGAGCATCGCCTTTCTGCTCCATCTGCTCCTGCAGTTTCTGCTCATAGGCATCGTTGACCGCTTCCACCAGAGCGGTTCGTGCATCGGCGGTGATGGCGTGGAACGTATCGCTGTACTTGGTTTCGCCGTTCTTCTGGTAGGAGTCCTGGGGCATGGAGATGAAGCGGCCCTTTTCGGACTCGATGACACGGATGCCGTGGGCGGCGAAGGCCCCGCCGATGGTGGCGCTGGCGTAGGCTTTGGTCTTGAAGTCGCCGTCCACCATGCGGTCGATTTTCGCTTCGATCTGAGAGGTGGTGACTTCCTGCTTTTTCTTGGTAGCTGCCATAATGATCGTTCTCCTTTCAGTTACATAGATTGGGTGTTCATATTGGGAGATTCGGCAGGCGCATCCTGCCGGATCTGTTCCAGACTTTCTCTTGCCCAGTCGGGCAGATGCTCCTCACGGAGAATGCCGATGAAGTCGCCGCGATCCCAACGGGTATGTTCGCCATCACCAAGGCAGGTAGCATATACCGCTCTGCCTGCGGCGGTGGGACTGCAGCCGAAGCCTCCGGTGGCCAGCCAGAGCTGGTTCTCCTGCGCCCAGTAGGACTCCTTTAGGGTAAAGGGACTCATGACCAGCACCTTTCCGGCCAGATCCTGCCCGGTCATGGTGTCGCAGTGGGTGCGGTCGAACATCTGGAGTTCTGCCTGCGCTTTGCGGAACTGGCTGACGAATCCGTCCAGCACGGCCGGGTGGCTTTGCACGGCGAAGTCGTGGTTGCGGTCGCTCCTGGGTACAAAGGTAGCCGAAGCCCATTCCTTGTTCTGGGGGCTGAATCTGCCGTCATCCTTTTTCTGCTGTAAGGTGCTGGATAGCACCCATCCCACACGCTTGAAACCATAGGCTTCGATGACACTTTCGGCGCAGGTATTGTCCAGATACATACCGTCAAAGCCCTTTCGGATGGCTTCCTCGATGGCTTGTTTGCAGGCGATGTTCTGTTCATGGCTTGCACGCCATTTGTCCAGTTCGTTATACCGTCTGGCCTCAGACACGGAGCCGAGGTAGAGATAGGCGTGGTCCTTAGGCATCGGCATCGCTTCCTTCATCTGCGGTAATGATCACTGCGCCGTTGATGACCTGGATATGCAGATCCTTGCCCCAGATGCCAGCATCCTCGAATGCCTCGACGGGAATGGGAATCGTATCATCACAAAAGTCTTCGTCATCAGCTTCGTCATCATCGTCATCGGCCTCATTGTCTGTGTTGCCCTCCAACTCCACGGCCAGACTCACCACCAGACGAATCAGAGATTCGACAGCGAATAATTTCTCCAAAGGAGTCATGTTTTCCTTGAGCAGGACGATGGTGTTATCCAGGGTGTGCATCTCCAATGCATTCTCGTTGTCAAGATTGCTCAACACCAGAGCCGCAGGCTGGATAACCGCTTTGCCGTCGTTGGTGTACTTGATAAAGGTCATTTGAATTCCTCCGTGTTTTTAGATTTATAGGGTGGATTTCTTGAGCGGCTGTTCCGGTTCGTGCATCAGTTCATACCGACTGTCGCAGTCATCTCCCAGCAGGCTTTCCAATGAAAGCTGCCAAGCTGCCCTGCGAGGGTCATAGTTGGTGATGATCGCTTCTTCGTATTCGCTTCCGGCTTTCTGGGACATACTGTTGGGACGAACGGTGCGGAAGATATAGAACTCCTTGTACAGCTCTGAGATAAATTCGCAGTAGTTGTAGGACACCATCACATAGCCCTGGCAGTTCAGAAGAACATCGTGGAGCCGCTGATGGTTTTCTTTGGGGAAGCCTACTTCATAGCACTCAGCCTCGAAGTAAGGTGGGTCGCAGTAGATGTAGGCGTCGCTACGGTCGTATTGGCGAATCAGATCTTCGAAATCCTTGTTCTCAATCACGACATTCGCCAGTCTGCGGGAGCATTCCCAGATGAGATGGAAAAAGCGGCGGATGTCACAGGGTTTGCCGCCAAATGATTTGGCACTGCCGCTGAAGCTGTAACGGATCATTTTGAAATAATCTGCCGCACGGCGGATATCTCCGCGGGGTGCTCGCTCCAGCATCAGCTTGCGGATCGCTTCAGCGTCAGGCGGTTTCAGGAGTATTTCGGTCAGCTCCATTTCTTCCCGCAGATAATCATCCGTGAACTCATCCCGGCTGAAATATTTGTACAGCACATTGAAATCGTCACGGGTGTTCAGCGGCAGAAATCCAAGCTCTTTCAGCAAGGCCATGGGGCGGCTTTTTACACAGCAGAACAGGTTGGTCAAATTGCCGTTGAAGTCGTTGTAAACCTCCATACACCCCGGACGAATCGGATGGTTCATAGTCACTGTGCCACTGCCGCCGAAGACATCGATAAATCGGTTATATCGTTCCGGGGCCAGTTTGCTGAGTATCCACAGCAGTTTGCCTTTGCCTCCTACCCAGGGGATGAAGCTTTTCAATCCGTATCGCCTCCCTCCAGAGGGAAGGCGATCTGACCGCTGTCGGTGAAGCGTTCCCGCGATGCTTTGGTGAGGCCGCGCTCCGCGTGGGCGATCTTTCTGATGCGGCTTTGGAGTTGCCGGATCGTCCTTTGCAGTTCCTCCTCGGTTCCGGCGTAAAAGTAGCCCTTGTCGGTACTGCATATGGGATGGCCCTGGCCTCGCTGTGCATTGATGACATTTCGCAGTTCCGGCCCACGGATCTGAAAGGAAATCTCCAGTTCGCGGCTGGAGATGATATTCCGCTCTCCGGTGTGATACTCTTTCAGATGCTCCGTGATGGGATGGATTTTTTCCATGAGGATTCCTTTCCGGGGCATTACCCGAAAAGAGCGCAAAAAGGAAGGGGCCGTTGTCCCTTTCGGGTAACGGCCCCTGTAGTCGTATTTGATTGTCAGCTTATTGCATTTGCATCCCTCCCTGTGAAGGGGTTTCGTCGATAGTCTGGAGCAGTTCGCCATCTCTGCGCTGTACCAGACCGTAGGGTGTCATAGCGGCATTGTTCTCCTTGATGACATCCGTGCCGTAATTGAAGAGGTTGACATGCTTTTTCAGGGTTGCGAGGGACTGTTCATCCACGATGAAGCGAAGCTCCTCCGCAGCAACTTCCTCGGCAGTGCGCTGATCCTGCTCACACAGGTAGTCATCCAGATTCTCCGCAATATAGGTGGCGGCATGGATGCTGTGGCAGTCGGAAGCATGGAGGACAGCTTTCAGCTTGGTCAGTTCAGACCGCTTGACTCGATACTGGATCGCCTGCGCCAGTTCGTTGATCTCCTCAATACTGTCGCTGTCCAACTCCTCCAGAATATGAGGGACAGCGCTATCCTCAGTCTGGAACACCACCTCATCCCAGGAGGCAGCACCGCAGGCGTTCAGTGCATCAGCCAGTTCGTCTCGCGTTGCTGGGAGTGTCAAAGGCACCAGCTTCTCCGGCTGGTCGTTGGTTTCAAAGGGGTATCTGCCAATGAGCAGTCGGAATGCGTAATCCGGAGTCTGTGGTACAAGGGACAGGGTATCATAGACCTGTTTCAGGTCGGCGTGCTGGGCAACATAGCCTCGATTGACCAGAATGCCGCCATCCTCGATGCGCATCTTCTCGCCCAGCTTATCAAAGTCCAGTAGTTGAAATACGCTGTCGGGCAGGTTGTCCAGCTCCGGCATAAAGCCATTCTCGGCGTAGAACTCACCGAGCTGGGCATCGGTGGTCACACCCTCGACCACATGGCAGCAGTCTGCACTGTAGGCAAGGTCGACCATGGTGTCGATGGAGATGGGGCCATATTTCTTGGCCACCTCCATATTGAACAGCCCTTCAAAGGCGATTTTGTCGCTGCTGGTCATCTGACCGAGGCGTGTCACCAGAGCGTTGAGCTGGTACAGGTCACATTCCCCGGTCAGATGGACATGGAGGAACTGAAAGCCGGTGTGCTCGACGATCTCCCAGTCCGGCTTATCGCCGGGTTTCAATTGCAGACGCTCCAGAGCGTCCATCAGCTCATAGTTGGTCGCCGGCAAGTCCAGTTCGCAGTATCTTCGGTTGCCCCCGGACAGTTCTACACGGAATACCTTATCCAAGGGTCATGCCTCCCATCTGCGGGGATTCCTGCTCCTGGTATTTGGCAGGGTCAGCGCCGGGGACATTCCAACCAAACATTGAACCTGCTTCCATAGCTTTGCGCTGAGCATCCGTGACACCCATGCTCTCATTGGCATCATCTCTGATTTGGATGTTGCGCTCTTTATCACCTGTACTCCAATCCGAAGGATAGTAGCCGCTTTCGCCGCGCTTGATACAAATCAGCGCTCCGGTATCAGGGAGAACAGAGAAGCACATTTCGGGCAGACCTTCTGCCAGCTTGGGGCTGAAGCATTCTTCCTCGGTGCGGATATCCCAGTCATCGCTGAAGTTCCAGAGATGGACATACAGATCACCGTCACCGATGTCGATCTCACGCTGCTCGAAGCCTTCGCCCCAACCGTCCGATGCCTGCCCGGTGATATATTCCTTGAGCGTGGACAACTCCTCCGGGGTGAGGTCACCCACGACCCGGCATTCGGCCACGCCCCAGAGCTTGCCCTCACGCTCCTCTACGGTGAACACTACAGATTTGACTTTAGCTTCCACAGAGTCGTTGCCGTCGTACCAGTGCATGATACCGCTTTCGCTTTCCTCTGGCATGCGGTTATTGATCAGGGCTTTCAGGATCGCACCCTCGTAAGCACGGAGTTCTCTGCCGTCCATCGGGTAACTTTCATCCTCCATGTCGCCGTACTCGTTGTAGTAGTAGGCATCTGCCGTCAGGGGCATATACAGCTTCATTGTGGTGGGTTCAGGCGGCAGGACGGAGAAGCTATCCTCACCAATGATGAGCCCCAGTGTCCTGCCGTTGTCCCACTTCATGTGAAAGGTGCCCATATCGTCGATGTGATCCAGCGTTCCCATAGTACCGGGAGGTACCGGGTCGTGTGAATCTTTCATCTCTCTGAGCTTAATGCGGGAGCCTTTGGGATACTGCTCCCGCAGAAACTCCAGCCACTCTCTCGAAATCGTGTTCATGCCATACCTCCCATCTGCATACCTTGGTCAGGCTGCTGTTCCTGTTCCATATTTTGACGCTGGATATTCAGGTCATAGGCTGTCAGGTAGCCGTTGTAGTCTCCCGGCGAGGGGTTGCACCGCAGGCAGTAACGGTAATGCTCAGTTTCCACCACATAGCCATAGTTCTGCACATAGCCGCCGTTGATCTTCCCGCCGTGACCATAGCAGAAGCGCTCCATGGCGGTTCGATTTTTCAGCACACTTTGCCGAAGCTCATCCACCACCTCCTGAAGCTCGGCCTTGAATGCGGAACTGTTCCATTCTTCGGGACCTCTCGGCCACCAGGTGTGCCAGAACTCGTTGCCGTTTCGCCCGAAGTCCATGCGTATGTGACCGATACAGCCAAGCCGCTCATCCTCCGCAGGATGCTGGGCATAGAAAAGGCCAGCTTCCTCGGAAGAAGCTGGCCTGATCTCAAACTTGGGGCTATTTACTTCGTTTTTGTTTTTCTGCATTGTTTTCACCTCTTTCTCTGGGTATAGCTACACAACATACCACAGCTTAGTGGAAATAGCTATGACCAAAAGAGCGGTTGCCGGAGAAGTGGAGGTAACCTGCAATAGCAGCTCCGACTGCCGCCAGCGATGCCAGTGCGATAACGATTTTCTTCTTCATTCACATTCCTCCCATCTGCATCGATTGTGTTTCTTCAGGAAAAGGGGTGCTGCACCTGCGGATGAGGCCGAACTCGGTCTGACGGACGCCATCCTCTACCATGGAGTCCTCGCCCAGCTTTTCAAAGTCCATATATCCGTCCATGGCTTCCAACAGTTCATCGTCGGCACCATGGCGGCGCAGGACTGTCTGTCCGTATTCATAGGTGCCCTCAGTGATGCGCTCGTAGTCATCCAGATTGATGGCGAATCGGAGCGCATCCGACATAGTTTCCGGCTGTTCCACAGAGAGGACAGCAAGGAATTTCAGAAGTTCACCATCTCTCTGCTGCATCTCCTCGATGCCCAGAGCCAGCTCGTTGGCATCTTCCACGCAGATGCAGTCCTTTGGGATGAGGTCGGAAAGATAAGGCTTACCGTATTCAACGCCGATGATTTTGGCCTGGGCGAAGTTGTCTACTCCCAAACGATATCTGGATTCCTCCAATTCCTCCTCTGTCGCAGGGAGGGACAGCGTAAAGTTGTAGATGGTCGGCGTTGCCATGTGAAGTGAGATCAGAGCATCCCTGCTCTCAGGTGCCTGCTCCCGAATGGTTTTGCGCCGGACATATCCACCGGGGCCGTATGCGCCGCCATTTTCAGCGTAGTATTCTGCGCCGATGGCACGGTAGTCCAGATAGGGCTGTACGGCTTCGAGGAAGTTCTTGTATCCAGTATCCACCAGAATGCGTCCCAGCTCAGTGTCCGTCCTGACATTGGGAAGGATGATATAGTCACCCAACCGCTTGGAGAGTTGCAGGACATCGCCCAGACCGTTGATGCTTTCCGCATCCAGCGCTCCAGCGAAGATGTTCCACTCCCGGTCATCCATCTGAGCGATGGAATCTGCCAGTTCGTTCAGCATTTTCATCTGTCCGGAATCGTGGATATCAGCACGCAGGAGATACTGTCCAAGGGTAGGAATAGGACTGTTCACCCCAGCGATTCGTACTGTGGAGAGGTCAACACCGATTCGTTCAAACCAGGAGAACGCTTCGCCTATCTCTGCGGGAGTAGCAGGCAGGTCGAGGTTGACACCCTCGTTAGCGCTTTTGTTTGAGAGTTTCAGTCGTATCATGCCATGCCTCCCATCTGAAACCCCTGCTCCTGCCGGTAGCTTTCCGCAGGGTCCTCCATCATCAGTTCCTCCAGACTCATTGTGCCGTGGTAAGAGACATAGCCCCGGTCAGTGAACATACCGGACTGCTGTTCCATGCGCTGCAGTCCGTATCTTTCGTAGTCGTAGAACTCATCCAGATTAGGGTCATACTCAAAGTGACCGGACTCCTGAATCATATACTTGCCATACTCCGCAGGGGTATGGACTCCGGGTGCAAACTCGAATTGGTCCAGGTTTTCTGCCAGATGGCGGATCTGCATGGCATATTCCGGCTCGGCCATGGACACCACAGCTCCCAGCTTTTTGCGGTCATCCATGGAGAGTCTGTCCACGGCCTGTGCCAGCTCGTTGAGCTCGTAGATGCTTTCGTACTGGAAGTCCAGCGCCACATCCACTTCATCGGGGAACATACTCTCCGCAAATTGGAAACGCATATCCTCCGGGTCTGCGATGCCGGAACGGGCCATGGCACGCTCGATCTGACCCTTGGCTGCGGGGAGGTAGAGCCAAGTGATGTCCTTGGTGTCCTCCGGCTCCAGCCGGGAGGTCAGTGCCACCATGAGCATAGGCGGCTCGTAAAGGTATGCCGGGAAGTGCTTTCCGTCGTAGGACTGCTCCAGCTTCATGCCGTTGTCATAAACCACGCCGTAGCGGGTCACCGTGCCTCCACCGCCGTCAATAAGCAGGAGGGCGGTTTCCTCTGCGTCCAGCTCCTCCAGCGCCTGTACGCTGGCACAGCCGCCGTGGGTGTTCATATAGTGGTCACGGCCAACGGATTCCAGATCAGAGAAGTCTGTGATAACGGTGGTTTGCTGACAGCAGAAGGTCAGGTTGATGAGATCTTTCATATCGGTCAGATCCAGCTTCTCGGCCATGGCCTGAAACTGTGCGGCCTCGCCAACATCAAAGCTGTCCAGCCGCTTGGCCAGATAGTCCAGCTCGTCCAGGTTGACCGTCCTGCCCTCCAGCCGGGTCAGCACAGGCCATGCACTTCGGATCTCATCCACATGGCAGTCCCTGGCGGAAAAAATGCCGGTCTCCAGCGCTTCCACCAGCTCGATGCAGTGGTCGAACTGTTCTCTGGGGATGGGAAATGGGATGGTTGCAACACCGTATTCCGGGTGGCTGGCGTTGCTCAATACTGCTTGCATCATTGCTTGATATCACCTGTCTTTCTTTCTAAATTCAAAATCGCATCTCCGTACTTGGCCAGAAGCAGAGCGCAGATAATCAGTTGGAACGCCTCATCTGTGACCAGTTCGGGAGATGCGAGATCGGCGGTAGTGATGTTGCGGCTGCCGATGGAGATTGCCTTTGCCGCCTGATAGACGCTGTATAGCTCCGGCTGGATACCGGAGAGCCGGACAGTCTGGAAGTCGAAGCCATCGCTGTCAAAGTGCCAGATGACCCTGCGCCAAATATCCTCATATGCGGTGAGGAGGAAGAGCGCCGCCTTGTTTCGGTCTGACATCCGATAGTAGCGATCCCTTATGCGCTTCCAGCGGCTCCAGTGGGTATCACTCAGGAAAAAACTGAATGAGTGTTGGTCGAGGTAGTCCTGCAGTCGGCTCTGGAGCTGCGGACCCATCTCGGAGCAGAAGCAGTCCCGCACAAATTCGGTCAGGTCGAGCGCTCCTGCTTCGATTCGTTCTTCCAGATAGGGACACTGGCTCAGAGGACAAGGATGCTTGCGGTCGAAGTTCGTACAGTACCGGCAGTCCACATCCTTGGGCTTGTACCGAAAGCCGGGATGATACAGGCCGTGGCCTCTGGGTTTGAAATTGGGAGGGGTCATCATCTGCTGTTCCATCTGGCGCAGAGGGGTATCCCGCATAAAGTAACGTGTCATAGTTGATGGCTCCTTTCGGTGAAAACAAAAAAAGCGCCGGAGTCTTTCTAAAACTCCGGCGCCGGTTGATGGTTGTTACATTGTCTGCTCCTGATTGTAAGGTTCCACGGTGTGCTGATCCTGCTCTCTGATGCGTTCCATGATACCGGGCATTCCGTGTTCGATCTGCTCCTGAACGCTCTTGATGCACTTTTCCTGTTCGTAGGTCAGGTCAAAACCTGCGTCGAGGGTATCTGCGCAGCAACGGTAGATCTCAATGAGCTGCTCGTCCTTGAAGAGCTGCTGTTCGGGAATGAGGCCAGAGCGAGTGGCAAAGTCCTGCTTGGCCCCCTCGTAGTTACCGGTAAAGTAGTGACCGTGGGACAGTCCCTTGCGGTCGTGATCCCAGTCCCAGGTGACGAACTCCACACCATACTTGCTATGCGCTCCTGCCAGCACTACACCGTTGAAGTCAGCCAACACCTTATATCTGTCCGGCAGGTCGCTGACCTTCAGAGGAGGGGCCTGTTCCATCTGCTTCATATACTCGGCAGTGCTGCAGACGATGCGGTATGCTTTGTCCTTTGCGGCCACGTACTCCGGGGTGGGGATGTTATCGCTGCGGTAAGTAATGCCGCCGATCTGGTCGACCTCGCATAACGGATGGTCATTCAGCCAGACAGCAAGCCTGCCGCCGACGCTCGACTCGACTTTGAAGCCCTCACAACGAAGAGCGATAGCGGTTTCCTGGAAGTATCTTTTCCTTTCCTCTGCACTGATGCTCATTGTGTTTTCCTCCTAAATTGATTTTGAAAACAAAAAAGCGTCAATCTGATGGTCTGTTACGACCGTCAAATTGACGCTTGCCTTACTGTTGTTCCAAGTACCGTTTTGCTATCTGCCGATTGGTATTGGAGAGGTGGCTGGGATTCTGGACTGTGTGTTCCGCTGTAAACTCTATCAGCCATTTCTTTGCGACGATGCTCGTTCTGTCCGGCAGCATAACGCTCTGGAGCTTCTGATGAAATAGCCATTGTCCTATCGTTGCATTGCTATAGCCGATAAGTGACCGGATATCTTTCGTTGTCAGGGCATCTGGCTGTTCTGCCCATAGAGTGTAGAGAAATCGTTGAAAGTCCCTGACATTGATTTGGGCGATAGGATTGATGCGCTTGTTTTTATTGTTGAAGAGGCCGACCGGAGCGGCCACAGTTTCCGGTGCTGTTTCCAGCGTCCGGAGATAGGCGACCACATCATCGATGCGGATCTTATAGCGGCGGGTTTTCTTGCCGCTGTCCTGACAGGGGATATACCCGCCGTCGAGGAGCCATTTTGCCTTGCGTTTGCTGATGTGGCAGATGCGGTACAACTGATCTGCGCTTATGATTTCGGGATATTCCTCATAGAGGAAGGTGTAATCTGTTTCCATTGTGTTTGTCCTCCGTAGGGTGTGGGTGGTTGCAAATTGCTGTCAGTGGCAGGCAACCGTCTACACTTTCCCTTTTGAAGAGGGCGGAAACTATAGTTACTTAAAGGCATATTCGCCTTCCTCGCTTCTACGCTTTTTCTACACTTTGCGGAGAGTTTTGCGAATTTAGGTCTAAACCGAGAGACATCGGAATCCCGAAAAACCGTTGCTACACCTGGGTTTTTCGGTGACCAGAGTTACCTCAACTCTCTTAAAATCACCTTGTACACACGATTCGAAATCGAGTAGGTCATTTCGGCTTCCGAGCCGGAAAACCCTTGATATTTCGGCGTTTTTGCGGTATCCTGATGTTAGCTTGTGGGGCGGTTTCTACGCTTTTTCTACGCTTTGTGAGAGGTGCGTACTTGACTTATTATGCGAGTGGAACTCGTTCTGGCGGGGTCTTAAAGTTACTTATCGATTTCTATCGATTTTTTGCTCCAAATGACTCGAAATCAGTTGATCCGCAAGGGTCCGTGGGTTCGAATCCCACCGTCTCCGTCAGAAATCACGCCAGTAGTCGGTTTTCCCGGCTGCTGGCGTTTCTTGTAATTCAGCCACCAACGACAGCCTCTAAAGTTAGACACCAAAAAATCAGATCCCGTTTTGCTTATTTCATTGAAATGTTGCTTAGTTTATCTATAAACTTTTCAGCGGAACCATTGTTATTTCCCTTTAGCCCGTGTATAATATCCATTGAAAAGTAGCATGATAATACCAGTAAGTTTTCAATAGAGGATGGACTATGGAAATAAAACGAGATCGCTATTTGAAGAAAATAATCTCCTTTATGTGGGATGGTCAGGTAAAAGTAATCACCGGCATCCGCAGATGCGGCAAGTCCTAT
>Ga0129317_1001170_pt1 | contig 20871 bp, 13 predicted proteins | sample Cm1ome_FD_94430 | JGI IMG/M metagenome (GOLD analysis project Ga0129317, IMG submission 94430) | Eastern black-and-white colobus group fecal microbial communities from Wisconsin, USA - Cm1105 metagenome | ecosystem: Host-associated > Mammals > Digestive system > Large intestine > Fecal | place... | reverse complement strand
GGTCCTGAAAGACATCCCTGAGGTAAAGCAGTTAAGCGCAGCGTGTGAGATAGCAGCATTCAGCCCGGCGAAGCGAACATTATACAACAGAAGTGTTATGAGAGAGCAAGATGTCATAAATCAGCTTTATTACGCGAAGAAGAAAGGACTTGCGGAAGGTAGAGAAGAAGGACTTGCGGAAGGAAAAACGGAAGAGCGTCTTGAAATCGCGAAGAAGATGCTGGAAATGGGGCTAGCCGTAGAGCAGATCACGGAGGCCACCGGTCTTTCGGAAGAGGAAGTTCTTAAATTGAAATAACAATAGGGTGAGCGGACCGCTCACCCTATTGTTGTACTATAATCCCCAAACGTAGAGAAACAGTCTGCCGATAAATTGAATTGGTTTCTTATGCTTCTAGTCATCATTATGGCAGCAGGGATAACTCAACTCGCAATGTGAAATTAACCTTAAAAACTAAGAGCTATTGCGGCAACAATCAATCCGATTATCACTATGGCACACAGTACAATACTGGTTGTTGAACGTTCCTCGCCACGTGCTATTCTTTCCTCTTTAAATTCGGAATCTGTAGCATCAACAGTCCTTAAGATAGGAACGCCAACAGCTTCACACAATTTTTGAGCATCAATTGAAGCCAATTCTTTCGGCATCTCTTTATTTAATCGTGCATAATACTCTGCGTATTTTGTTTTGACAATCCCAACTAACTTTTCAATAGCAAATTGCGATTTATCTTGATGTTGTGCATAATGCACATACTCATCCATTACCAATCCATTTAAGTACTTATATCCACCATCAAAATCTTTAGATAATATAAATTTTGATAAAGATTCATTTATTGTTTTTGAATATGGATGATGAGACTCCCACTCCTCAATAGCATTTATTTGCTTTTGGATTTCATTATTAAGGCTATTGGATACAACATTCCCTGCGATATACCCTCTAATCATCGAATTGAGTTCGTTATTCTCCATAACAATAGTTTTTACGTGTTATTATACTATATGACGTGATTCTAAACAGTTAATTTATGATTCTTAGTATGCTATAGTTTAACCCTTGCGGGGATGCTTAATACCTTATTTCTTACTTTATTGCAAAGTTACTCATATTATTATTCTTTCAAAATTGAAATTTGATTTAACAAGATGCTGGAGAATCTGTCGGATGAATCGGATAAATGGACTTATCTCTTTAATAATCTGAGTAAAATGAACGAGATCCCGGAAGAATTTGACGAGAATCAGTTTCAAGATTTGTTCACCACGGCAAAAATTGCTAACTTCACGGCAGAATACACGGAGGAACAGAAAATGAGTTACGACTATCAGAACTGTCTAAACTACGCGGTAGAAACGGCCGTAGAAGCGGCTGTAAAAACTGCTACCGAGAAGGCCCAGTGCGAGACGGCGAGAAACCTACTGAAGATGGGGCTCACCGCTGCGCAAATAGCCCAGGCCACCGGCCTTTCCGAAGAAGAAATCATTAAATTAAAGTAGTCACAGACTACCATACTACAAGCATTCCCGCAGGACATAATAAAAGTCTCTGCGGGATTTTTTGTTTTGCCCGCAGAGGAGCGAACGCACGAAAAAAGGTCGCGGTGTTTCACAACGTCGCGACCCTGATCAAATCATAACCAGTCTTTACTGGTTTCACAAGTAAAAATGCCTTTCGGCATATCGGTCAACCACATAATAATGTGGTTGGAATTAATTCACCTCGGCACTATAGAGTTAGAGCCAAGGTGAAAAAATGTCTTTTATCCAGCGAAGATATCACCTGACTGGATTAGTTCTTTTTATAAATAACAACACTCTTTTGTTTTCCATTATACACGGCAAAACGAGGGGCACCTGTATTGTACTGAAGTGTATGATATGTTTGATTAGCAGTAATTTTAAGAGTAACAACATCATTTTCACCTATTGTAGGCGTAAACGATGTGGTATTTGCCTCTTTATCAAATAATTTACATTCATTCTTCGTGTTAGCATTCCCAATAAACTTGTCTCCTATTTTTATACAGATAGCACCCGTTACGGAAGACGAAGCGATTATTGTCACCTCATAGTTAGCCGTATCCGTAATTGTTGACATATCTATCGTTCCTTTATTATTGTTTTCTATACCAGAATAAATATAACCTACTTCTGTTGTCGTTGCTGTGGCTATATTCCGCATAGGAACAATGACTCCTGAATTAGCATCTGATTCATAGCCTATAATAAAAGTTCCTCCACTAAGAAGGTCATCAACTGAAGATACCCTATTCCAAGTAGGCCCACCGATAACACCCGCGGCGCTTTGGGATACGGTTACAGCGACATCCTCTGCTCCTGGATATGATAAGGTAATAGTTGCGTTTCTTTTAGCGCCAACATTTTCTTCCACAACGAATGAAACGGTGCCGGCGGTTCCACAATTAATTGAATTAATCCATGCCTCAGATGATACAGCGGTTAATGTCTTACCATCCTCAGGATATTGTATCGTATATGTGATAGACTGCTCTCCACCATTTGAAGGTACAGTGATAGAAGTCGAAGCCGGCTTAATAACTGGAGTTAACGATAAAGCCTTTGTATGGCATTCCACTTTAGTAAAGCCACAAGTCGCACCTATTTTTGCAGAAACTGCTTCAGCCGGATCTGTCGCTACTATATACACTACTTTAGCGTTAGCAGCATCGACAGAGGCCGTAGCATTAGTCCATGTTGAATTTACAAGAGCTTTAGCATAACCATCCGTAGTAGCCTTGAACACATAATAATACAAACTCTTACCTACCTTTGGCGTAATGGATAATGTGCTATTTGTATAGAATCTGGTTGAAGAATAATTACTTTTTCCAGGATAATAATTGTTAGCATCTGTGGTCGATTTCCCCTTCACACAAAGCATATCAGCGGCATCATTAGTCCATCCTATTTGCTCTACACTTGCCTCAGATGTGCTATTTATAGAAAGATCCCAAACATAAACAGTAGGCTCAGGCGTCTCGCCACCTTTCTTGATCCATTTCGAAGAGACGTCGCCTTTAACTTTATAGAGTTTCTGGGCAGCGAATGTGCCAGGATTACTATTGTTAAGAGTGAGGGTGTGGCCGGTGGTTTCCACGACTAAAGACATAGAAGTATATGATGTCGGAAGGACATTGAACCACAAACGGATATCTTTAGCGGTCGGAGCCTCAGTGAATGTAATGGTGATTTCTTTCAGATCAGGTTCTGCTGTAAAACCGGAAGGTCCAAGTAGCGCATATGAGCTGGCGATATTACCTCCTTCTACCGATAATTTAGCGGATACCACTTCCTCCTCAAGAGAACTAGTTAGGTGGAAATATACTATACCCGTCTGACGGTCCATTTGAAATACTATGTCATTTCCATTATCATCCTTTCCGGCAGCGCCATTATTAACATTAACTTTAGAAGAAATCATTATATCGTAATCGCTATTATAGAGATTACCACTCTGCTTTCTCTCAGAGCCGAAAGGAACTTCCTCATTAGTTGGGCAAGGATAGCAAGCTTGATACTTCCACATACCGGTGTATGCCGGCAAATTAGCTAAAAATGTAGTCCCATTCCAAGTTCCGGTAGTTGTTGTAAGTTTAGCACCACCATTCTCGTAGCTGACATAGATAGCATCCTTATCTTTCTCCCAAACTGAAGTGAACATAGTTTCAGCCTCGTTTGGAGTAAGAGTAGCCTTCGTAGCGCCTTCGATAGCAGTCTCGGCACCGAAGTGTACCATTACGAACTTTTCGTCTGCGTTTCCGTTATCCGGAACCAACTTTTCTCCAGTACAAGCGCTCAACCCCAAGGCAGCTACTGCCATCAGGGCAAATGTTCTCATTAATTTTTTCATAAGGCACATTCTTTAAAAACTCCATCTACTTGAAAGATCTTCTACACTACCGTCATCTTCAGAGAAACCTTGCAAGCCAGTAGTATTTACACCACTCTGGCAGAGTACTCCCTCCATAGATACGGAGAGGATTTCAAGACTCGGAGCCTCGTAACGCTCCGACACTTTGGTTAATGTTTTTTTGTTCATAACTCTTTGTAATTATTTGTTAGACATTATTTATGCTGGTTTTAGCCCCGTCAGCGAAAAGAAATGTGCTTTTCGGACGGCTAGTCGCCCGTGACTTGTGAACGGGAGGGGCCCACGAAGTGGGAGGGATAGCGCGAAGCGCGTATCGTCCGAAGGGCACTTTCTTTGAGCTGAGAACAGTAGATACACACAAAAAATCGCCGACGAAACCTGCGTTTCGCCAGCGAGGCATATCGCCCCCAGAGAAGCGTATTTTACTACTATTTAATCTATTGAGACCATTAGACCTATACCCCCCCCCGTTTGGAATTTGAAGGAGGACGCAATTAGTCTTATGCGTTACGATTTGATTCATCTTTTGTGGAAAACTCCACAAAGTTAGCAAGAATCTTACGATATGCAAACAATCCTAACAAGAAAGTATCTTTGCGACCAGTTCGACGAGGAGCTCCCCGGCGCCGGTCTCCACACCGTCACCTCCCTTGCCGAGGTAGTCGTATTCGCAAAGAAGCGAGATGATGGCCATAGTCTTATGCATCGGATAGTTTCTCGCTGCCGCATCATAGTCCTTATAAAAATATGGATTCACCCCGGAAAGCGCCGCAGCCTTATCCGAGGGCGATGGACTTCCCTTTCGAAGCATCATCGCCTGAAGACGAAGCACCTTCGAGAAGGTAGCATATATGACGCTAACTGCCGCAGGCAGGGCAAACTTGGCCGAATTGCCTATGTATCCCGCTATCTTGAGAGCCTTTTCGCTGCGCTTATAGCATAGTTCTTTAGTAAGTTCGAAAATGCTGAATTGACGGCTTATGCCTATATTCTTCTCTATGTCGGACACGGTGACCTTCTTACATCCGGGGTCCAAGTTCTTCAAAAGTTTGTCGGTCTCTACCGCGATGGCGCCCAGATTACAGCCTATGGATTCGGCGATAAGATTCGCGCCTCCGGGTTCGAGGTCCAGTCCGCGAGACTTGTAATAACCTTCTATCCAGCGAGGAAGCTCGTAATCCCTTACGAGAGGGCTATCCACCACCACACCATTTTTCAAAACCGCCTTATACAGGGCCTTTCGCTTATCCGCCCCACCTCCGTGCATAAGAATCACGAGCACGGTGCTGTCCAGCGGCGATTCGCAGTAAACCGAGAGAGACTCGAGCGATTTTAGCATCTGGGCCTCCTTCAGCACCACCAACACCCTGTCGGACATCATAGGGAACTGACGGGCAGCACTTATCACGGCGTCCGCGTTAGCGTCGGCGCCATAGCAGATGAGTTCGTTGAAGTCCTTACTGCTCTCGTCTATGCAATTATCGATTATCTCCTTACAGACCAAGTCCGGATAGTAGCTCTCTTCTCCCATAAGAAGATAGACCGGACTAAAAATCCCCTTTCGGATGTCCTCGATAAGGCCCCGACACTGAGCCGCCACATCTATACCCTGTTTCGCCATCCGAAATTACTTTTCTATAAACTCCAGCACGTCATCCCACACCTGTTTCTCCCCTTCCAGAAGAATCTCGTGCCTAAGTCCCGGATAGAGCTGATAGGTAACGTCCTTATAACCTCTATCCTTCATAAAGTTCACCGCACCCATAAAGTCCTTATTACTAATGCGACAAGGGTCGTCTCCACCGGAGATGAACATTATCGGAAGCGATGGCTTGCTCATCTTCCAGCCCCTCGCAGCGTAGCACTGCTTCATAATCTTGAAGAGGTTCTTGAAACCATTGGCAGTGAATGTGAAACCGCACAGCGGATCGCGATGGTAGTCGGCCACATTGGCCTTATTGGCCGAGAGCCAGGCTAGCGGGTTCCCCTCTTCGAAGAGCTTCCCGTAGCCGCCGAATGCCAATTGGTTCAGAAGCCTGCTTCTGTGCTTCGAGCCGCACAGGGCCCCGATTATCGATGCCAATCCTATGCCGACGCCCTTTCCCGGGTTGTTCGACGGGCAGCCGCAGACGATGAGCTTGTCGATGCGGTCGTCGTATTTTCTGGTGAACGCGCGCACGACCATACTGCCCATACTGTGACCGAAGAGGTAGACCGGGAGGCTAGGGAATTGGCCCTTAGCCCAATCCTGCACCAGCAGCACGTCTTCGACCAGGGCGTCCGCACCGCCGCCGTACATAAAGCCCAAATCCTGCTCGGATTTCACGCTCTCGCCGTGACCTCTATGGTCGTGAATCACACAGGCATAGCCGTGCTCCGAGAGAAATTCCATAAATGGATAATATCTTTCCTTATGCTCCGCCATTCCGTGAACTATCTGGAAAATAGCCTTAGGGGTTCCCTTCGGCGGGAGAAAGGCGACACCTAAAGACAGGTCATCGAAATTAGATTTGAGTTTTAATGTATTCATATCGATTGAAATTTAAGCAAATTTAGTAATTTTACACGATATGAAAAATATAATTATCTCTTTAGACCAGGGGACGAGCAGTTCGCGCTCGATAGCTTTCGATGGTAACGGAGTCCAGCTCGCGTGCCGTGCGAAGGAATTTCCGCAGATTTTTCCGCAAGACGGATGGGTAGAGCACGATCCGGCACAGATTTGGGCATCGCAATACGAAGTGTTCATGGATGTAGCGAGACAGGTGGGCGTGGAAAATGTGGCTGCGATAGGCATCACGAACCAGAGGGAGACCACCATAGTATGGGACGCCGCGACGGGAGAGCCCATCTATAACGCCATAGTGTGGCAGGATCGCAGGACTTCGGGGTATTGCGACTTTCTCGCTTCTCGCGGATTCGGAGCAGTGATAAAGAGCAAGACGGGCCTTAGACTGGATTCGTATTTCAGCGGCACGAAGATAAAATGGATATTGGACAATGTCCCGGGAGCGAGGGAACGGGCCAAGCGAGGAGAGTTACGCTTCGGCACCGTGGACACCTTCCTGCTGTGGAACTTGACCGGAGGAAAAGTTCACGCGACCGACGTCTCGAACGCTTCGCGCACTATGCTTTTCAATATACACACCCTACAGTGGGACAAGGAGTTACTAAGCCTTTTGGACATACCCGAGAGCATACTGCCTCAGGTCCTGCCTAGTTCGCACCTGTACGGCGAGACGGAAGTGGACGGAGTGAAAGTGCCGATATGCGGTGTGGCCGGAGACCAGCAGGCCGCGCTTTTCGGACAGATGTGCGTAGATGCGGGCTCCGTAAAGAACACCTACGGGACAGGCGGGTTCCTACTGATGAACACGGGACGCCGCGCCGTATCTTCCACCTGTAACCTGCTCACTACCATCGCTTGGCAAATCGGCGACGAAGTGACCTACGCTCTCGAAGGAAGCGTATTCGTGTCCGGTGCTGCGGTCCAATGGCTTCGCGACGGGCTGGGTATCATCAGCAAATCTTCTGAGGTAGAGGAACTTGCACGCAGCGTCGAGGACAGTGGCGGGGTATATTTCGTGCCTGCGCTGACCGGACTTGCCGCTCCTTTTTGGGATGCCAATGCCAGAGGCACCATCGTAGGAATAACCCGTGCCACGACGAAGGCGCACATAGCACGCGCTACCTTAGAGGGAATGGCCCTTCAGGCGCGTGACGTGGTGAAGGCCATGAGTTCGGATGCGAGCGTGCCTATCTGCGAACTGAAAGTCGACGGCGGAGCATCGGAGAATTCGCTTCTACTCCAATTCCAGTCAGATATCCTTAACACTAAGGTACTTAAGCCACGCGAAAAGGAGACGACGGCTCTAGGCGTAGCTTATATGGCGGGACTCGAGGTGGGACTCTGGAAGAGCATCGGCGAACTTAAGGAGCTCTGGACTTCGGACAGAGTTTTCGAGCCTCAGCGCGACGACGAATTTAGAAAAGAGCGTGTCGGCGGATGGGAAAAGGCCCTTCGCGCCGCCATGGTGAAATAATCAAATATTTGCAAATAAGGCGAGGTTTAAGTATATTTGCAGTTCGGAATTGAGGTATGGTGTAATGGTAGCACTACAGATTTTGGTTCTGCCTGCCCAGGTTCGAATCCTGGTACCTCAACTTTAAGAGGTCGGTTATTATGCCGACCTCTTTCTTTATATCGCCTTACGGTGCTTGGTCCTATAATCGCGAGGGGTAAACCCGGTCACCTTCTTGAATCTGGTACTGAAATAACGCGACGAGTTGTAACCTACCCTATACGCTATCTCGCTCATAGAAAGATTCTCCTCGGCAAGCAATCGACAGGCTTCTTTCATACGCATCTCGTCGACATATTCACCTATACCCTTTCCCAATACCTTCTTCGACTTCGAATACAAGGATGCTCGGCTCATAGCCATATGCATGGCGATGGACGGGATGTCGAGATTCTGGCTCGACATATTTTCCATAATATAGGCGTCGAGTTTTTCCACGAAGTCGCTGTTTCGAGCCCTAAGGTCTCGTTCCATAGTCGCCACTCGACGATTATAGAGCCACACTACTCCATAGCTCATCATAGCTATGAAGATTAGCAGCATAAGTCCGACGAAAAGCGGAGTTCTATACCACGGTGGCAGGACCTTCAAGGTAAGAATCCGAGACGGCTCGCTCCAGATGCCGCTATTCTTGAAATACGACACGCTAATGTTATAGGTGCCTTCCTTTAGGGCCGGAAGCAAGATGTAATCGTCGTAAGACTCTATGGTATAATCCGACTTGCCCTTTATTTCGTAACGATAGGCCGTCTTCTCGAATGGGTCCATAAGGGAAAGACCTATGGAGAGCCTAAACTGCGAATACTTAGAAGTAAGCGAGATGGTACCGCGGACAGGAGCGACATTGCGTCCGTCTATACTTACGTTATTAAGATTTAAAGGGTGTTCATATTCCTCGCCGAAAACCTGACTATCGTCGGTCCTTATACGCAACATTCCTTTAGTGCCGCCGAGGAACAGATAATGCTCGTCTCCGGAATTTATCTCTATACCGTACCTGATCTCGTTCGCTCCCACGCCCTCGTTCTCGCCGATAATTTCAACCCTACCTTCACTCTTCTTAAAAAGAGTGTTGTCTGCCGCTATCCAGAGATCCCCGGCTCTGTCGAATTGCAGATGAGTCACCCTTTCGAAGAGGTTCGATTCGTATTTCCGTGTAATTCCGGTGTTCATATCGTACCAATACAAACCATCTTGAGCGCCTATCCACACCAAATTTTCACCGAACGCCGCGGTATTTATAGTAAGGTCATTCTGAGAAAGAGGAATCCGGCTCACCTTATAGGTCGAAGGCTTTATAACGAAAATACTTTCTGAATTATAAGCATATAGGACATCTTCGTAACGCCCGCACACCCTCATATCTGCCATCGAACCTCCACTTACCGAAAGAAATTTGGTAAAGGTATCGCGATTAAAGTCATAATCGTAGACGTCTATGCCCATTATTAGAAAATGACCTCCTCCCATATCATAGAGATTAGGCGGATTACCATAAAAGAACTCCCTGTAATTAGCTTGTGCATCCTTTATGATAAAAGGAGTGAGTTTTCCGGTGTTCAAGTCATAGACATTTAGCCCAACACTATACAGCGAAAGCAGGAGTTTGTCTTTCGAGAGCTCTACCATTGACGACACCTTGAGTCCTCGCGTCCTAAGGAATGGCATTACGGTAGAATTCTTAACGATAAATTTGTTTACTTCCCCACCGTCGGTGGCCAACCACAGATTCCCGTCATAGGAAACGACGAACTCGTCTATCACGTCATAGGACAGATCGCTGTTTTCCGACGTATAGCTTAGAATCTTCGAAGGACGAAGTCCGTAAAGTCCCGAGCATATGGTACCTACCCATATATTCTTGAAGGGGTCTTCGTAAAGGCAGCTTATGGAGTTCGACGGAATGTATTTAGCCTTTATGTTTCCATCCTTAAGGGATAGCACATCCAGACCGCCGCCGTCGGACCCTATCCACAACTCGTCGTCCACTATAAGAAGTGAAAGCAGGATATTGAAAGAAAGCTTGGAATTCGATGTGTTGTAAAAACGGTATTTCCCGGTTTTCAAATTGAGCCTCAGAAGTCCCTGCCTGTAGATTGAAAGAAAGAGGGTGTCGCCATAGAGCTCGGACGCGAGAATCACACTTCCGTTAAGGGCTGAGCATTCCAGTTTTTCGAAAGACAGATTACGGAAACGATACAGACCGGACCCCTTATCCACTACCAGAAGTCCGCCTTCGTAATTATAAATACCTGTCAGATACGCACCCGACTTATTTATCGGGGTGAAATTCTCCCCATTATACAAGAGCATACCGCCCTTCCCTCCGAAATAGAGATAGTTTTTACCCTGATATATGCAGAAAGCCCTGAAAGTGCTTCGGCGAACGAATTGGCCGGATTCGAAATCATAGGTATAGATGCCGTCCTGAGCAGCCACCCACAGGCGCTCACTGTCATCCAGAAATAAGGTATGGATACAACCTAATTTGTAAACCGAACGTATCTCGTGGTTACGGTACTCGTTAAGCCCGTAACGCGTGCCTATCCACAGCGAGCCATAAGGGTCATAGACCACGGAAGTCACGCTGGACTGCGACAATCCATCCTCGATACCTATATTTTTATAGTAATACTCCGAAGGCTCGGCTCCGAAGCCAAACACACATAATAATCCAAGTAAAATGGACAAAATGTACTTTCTTTTCATTATTGTTCGCACTTTTGGACAAAATTAGAATTTTTTTGAATATTTATAGAACAAAAATAACATATAAAAATAGACATTTGTGGAACGCTTAAGAAAAATAAGTTGGTAAAGATTTGTGAAAGATTATCAAGTTATTTTTTAAGGACTACTAAAACAATAATAACAATGAAAAGGCTTTGCACTTTTATTTTAGCATTACTATTTACGATTTCACTGTCGGCGCAACAAATGGCGAAGGGAATCGTTTACGATGATTCGGGAATTCCGGTAGGCGGCGTTCTGGTGTCAGTAGACGGAGACAACTCCACATATACTCTCACCGATTCGAACGGATTCTTCGAAATTTCCGCGAACAAAGGGACTGTCCTGAATTTTTCATGTTTGGGGCTTCTACCTAAACAGATTAAGATAGACGGCTTCGGCAGTTCTCTGTCCATAATAATGGATACGGACACCCAGATGCTTGAAGAGACCGTCGTAGTGGGTTATGGCGTGACGAAAAAGCGCGACTTAGCCGGCTCAGTGTCCCAAATCAAGGCTGAAGACGTAAAGGCAGGCGTGATTACCTCCACGGCGGACTTGCTCAGAGGACGAGCAGCAGGCGTATCAGTACGTCAAGAGTCATTCGAGCCGGGAAGCGGCATCACCGTCAGAGTCCGCGGCGCTTCCACCATCTCCGCAGACAACACCCCACTCTATGTAATAGACGGCATCCAGAGTACTGCAGGAAACCAAGTCAGCCCGGAAGACATTGAGAGCATAGAGATTTTGAAAGACGCCGCAGCGACAGCCATTTATGGTTCTCGAGGAGCCAATGGCGTCATCATCATCACCACCAAGCACGGCAGTGCAGGAAAAATAGCAATCGACTACTCATATAATACTTCAATCAAGTCATTGAGGAATCCGTGGGATTTGATGAACGCATCGGATGTCATTAGATATGAAATGCTTAACTGGAAGAATAACGGCGCTGCAGGCGACCCGCCTTACACGGAGGCTGAGCAAGCCTACACCGGCGCGGGCACGGATTGGATTAAGGAAATGACTCGAAACTCCACTACACGCACCCACGCCCTGAATTTGCAGGGAGGTTCAGACAAAATCCAAGCAGCTGCCAGCATAGTAAACACGAAAGACGAGGGATTGGTTCTCAATTCCGACTTCGGCAGGACGAGTGCCCGCATCAACGTGGACTTCAAACCAAGCGATTGGCTTAGGGCAGGAATAAACGCCTATGCAGCCAAGACGGACAGGACCTACATCAGTATGGGAACCAAGAGTTCCACCGACAATGCGATGTACTGGATGTTCCTCGCCAGCCCATTGAATACCATAGAGGGCAAGAACGTGTTCGGAGAGGAAACCCGTATGGAAAACGTGTACTACGAACTCATGTACAAAGACCTTAACGTAAGGGTGAACAATTCCTACATAACCGCTTACGCACAAGCCGATTTCCTCAAGTACTTCTCGCTGCGCGCCCAGTACTCCTATAACTTCGAGATGGACAAATATTCCACTTACTACGACTGTAACACGAACCACGGTGCAGCGAACAAGGGTATAGCCACTATGGAAATCGAGAATTCCGATTTCCAGCAGATGGAAGGCGTGCTTACATTCCACCGCGACACCGGCAAACATAACGTCAAGGTGATTGCAGGAACGAGCTTCCTCGGAAACAACTACTATTACACGGGAATGGGCGCCCACGAATTCACTACCGACGCATTTCGCGTGTGGAATATGGGAGCGGCTGCCAAGATAGACTGGTACAGCACGGCTAGAAGCGACAAATACAACCTCTCGTTCTTCGCACGTGCCGAGTACGTACTCAACGACAAATACATATTCAATGCGAGCATTCGCGCAGACGGAGCTTCGAATTTCGGAGCCAACAACAAATGGGGCTACTTCCCTGCAGCATCGGTGGCATACCAAATCGGCGACGAACCATTTATGGAATTCACCAAGCCGGCCTTCGACAATATCAAACTGCGTCTTAGTTACGGCCAAACCGGTAACGACGGCATCGGAAGTTACAAATCCCTACGTTCCTATGCATTCCAAGACATCTACCTCGGAGGAAACAGCATCATAAAGGGTATGTATCCGGCCAATGCAGGCAATGCCTTCCTTCACTGGGAGACGACGACGCAAGGCGACTTCGGTATAGACTTCTCTATGTTCAACCACAAATTGGAAGTCAACTTCGATTTGTATAGCAAAGTCACCACCGATTTGCTTAACGACATAAACATCTCTTCATCTACTACGGGAATCACCACCACTAAGGGAAACAATGGCGTCATCTCAAACAAAGGTGTGGAGCTTTATTTGAACTATCATATCTTCGACACCAAGGATTTTTCTTGGACAAGTACATTCAACATCTCGCATAACAAGAACAATGTCGAAAGCATTTCTTCCCCTACCTATTATAGTCTAAGGCCTCACGGAAGCTATGCCGACACACAATACGCCGTAGTTCAGGAAGGTTCCCCACTAAGCACCATCTATGGATACGAATGGATAGGAATCATCCAAGAAGGCGAGACCTACGCTGCTCAACCTAAATCCCAGCCAGGCGACCCTAAGTTCAAGGACATTGACGGCGACGGAATCATCACCAATGCCGACCGCAAGGCTATCGGAAAAGGTGATCCCGACGTGGTCTTCGGATGGGGCAACAACTTCAGATGGAAAGACTTCGACCTGACTGTCTTCATCGACGCATCCATAGGAAACAACCTCCTAAACGTGTCGAAGGTGCTTCTGGAAGACAACAACAGGCTCAATTCCTGCTTCGACAGATGGACCAGAAACAACCCTTCACAAGACGTCATACGTGGCACTTGGAAACGAGACGGAGGCTTGCAGTATGGTTCGTTCGTAAACTCTCACTTTGTGGAAGACGCTTCTTACATTAGATTGAGCAACATCGAATTAGGATACACCGTTCCGGTAGAAAAGCTCAACATGTCCCAGTACGTGAAAGGCATTCGCGTATTCATAGGCGGAAACAGACTCCTGACCCTCACCAAATACTCCGGATTCGATCCGGAAGTTAGCGTGAACGGCTCCAGCGCAGTCACCCAAGGACTTGACTACAACGCATATCCTGCATACAAGCAGTTCAATGCCGGAATTAAAGTTACCTTCTAAATCGAAACAAATATGAAAAAGAGAATATTACTATTGGCCATATTAGGAGCAAGCATCATCTCCTGCGATAAACTCGATGAGGTGGTCTACTCGTCCCTTACGGACGCAAACGCATTCACCACAGGCGAGAATGCCCAGGCTGCGGTAAACAGCATCTACGCACCTCTGCGAAGCCTCTACCGCGAACCGATGTTCTACATAAACGACATCGCTGCCGACACCGGATTCAAGGACGGCAACTGCTTCGAAGTGATGAACGACGAGGGCAATTATGTCGACAACCGCACCGAGACCGCGTGGACTCTGCTAACCCAGATAGCAGCTCGGGCCAATATTGTCATCGACAAGGTGCCTCAAATGTCCGACGGACTCTTTAGAAACGGAATCACCAAGGAGCAACTCCTCGGCGAGGCTTACTTCATGAGGGCCTTCGCCTATATGAACCTGACCGACGTATTCTACAGAGTGCCTCTCATAACTGACAGTAACATAGATCCTACGGCCAAAGAGCCGCTCGCAAGCGTAAAAGACATAGAAAAGCAAATAGAGAACGACCTTTTCAATGCCAAGGATTACCTTCCTAAAAGCTACGCCTCACGCGATGATGCCGGACGTCCTACCTATGGAGCGGCCTGCGGATATCTGGCCAGACTCTATATGCGCCAGGCAGGAAGGGCCAGACTCCAAGGTGATGCAGATGCAGCCGATTACTGGAATTACGCACTCGAGGAAGTGAACAACGTGCTCGCACTCGAAGGGGTGCAATACTCCCTCCAGCCAAGCGTGTGGGATGTCTTCGATCCTACAAGTGAAGATAAGATTTATAACAATGAGCTTATCTTCGCCATCAGGGCGAGCGGTTCCATAGTATCAGGGTCTTGGGATCTGGGACTTCAATTCACCAGTTGGGACTACGATATGGGTTGGGGAAATATGTACCAGCCTTTGGAGATGACTTGGAAATTCGACCACGCCGACCAGAGATACTCCGTTCTTCAAGTGGTGTCTTATGAAAATGTCTACAATCCCGACAAAACCTTCTACAAGGCTGCCGAGAGCATAGACAAATACGGAACCGTTCCTTCGGAGCACACCTATAACGGAAAGACTTATACGGAGGTTATCGAAATGTCTGAGACATTTACTCAGAAATACAAATTCTTGAACACTTGGAAGTATATCTACGAGTGTCCTAACAACCTGCCACTTCTGAGGCTTTCCGACATGATTCTCTGCAAGGCCGAAATTCTCAACGAACTCCACGGACCTACCCAGGAGGCGATAGATTTGATAAACAGAATCCGTAAAAGAGCTTTCCAGAACGATAGCCACGCTCTTAACCTATCCGATTACAGTAACGCCGACGAACTCAGGAATGCAATTTGCGACGAGAGAATGTATGAATTGAACCTCGAATGCGTCAGACGCCCTGACCTTATCCGTATGGGACTATGGAAGGACAGAATGAGCAAATACGTCACTTCCATCGCGAAGAAATACGCTTGGAAGGAGGTTAACGAGGGCCGTGAATCGGGCTACTACAATGGCGCTTGGCAGGCATATCCGAAGCCGGAATCCCTGAGCGACAAGGACCTGAGAATGTATATGCCTATTCCGGAGCGAGAGGTTCTAATGAACGGAACTTATAAGGATGCAAGAGATTACGCAGACAATGAGTAAAATGAACAATATATTTTTTTGCATTGCATTAGTCACGACTCTAATGGGCTGTGTCCACACCGGACCGTCTGAGGGCCCCGACGTCCCGTCGGGTCCGCAGTCCGAATGCCGGTGGGACTTCGACTCCGTCGAAGGGTGGGCATACGCCCACCAGGACACAGCCTCCATCTCCCAGTGGTCCATAGAAAACGGAAGCCTCTATCTTCGCACACGCGCCCACACCAGAGACCGCTCGAAAATGTACACCACCCGTAACGACTTCCAAAGCGGCGAATACACTTGGCGCATATTCGTAACTAACATAAAACCCTACGAACAAGTAAGCATAGGAGGATTCATCTATCAAGACGACGAACACGAAATAGACTTCGAAATAGGCTATGGCACTAAGGCCGCACGCGAAGAATACGGCGCCTCCGACGGAGAACTCCTGGCCTGCATGACAAACCAAGGCCACCCATTCTCCTCATCCTATGTCCCGATCACTCCGGGCTGGCATACCTTCACGATAAAGCTCGAGGAAAAAGGCGAAAACTACTTGGTGCACTGGATTATAGACGATGTCACCCGACAGAGTCTCCCCCTGGACTTCGGCCCTAAGGACGCACGATTTACCATAATGTGCAGCGTGGAAAACCTGCTCTTCATGGGTGAAAAGATTCCGGAGAACGACAATTACGCCCGCTTCGACTACGTCTCATTCAAAGGACGCGTCACCGGCGAATATGAACCCGGCGAAGAAAACGTATCCAAAAGCTTCAAGGTCAGCGGCGACTTTCCGTCAACGGACAAGACGCAGGCTAATGTCTTCGCAAACGGGAAGAGTTTCACATTCACCTATTCCGCATCCACTTCCACTCTCGAAGGTGCTGCGAAAGAAGCCTCCGACTACTACGCACTCTATCCATTTGACGTGCACGCAAGCGCCGGAACGATTGGCATAACAAGCAGTCTGGGAACCGGCACTGTGGCAGCTACGAGCGCAGACGGCACGAAAATGCTGTCGGTAGCGAAAGCGGCCGGGGAGGAATTGGCATTCACAAATGTACTGTCGACTATCGAATTCTCGCTTCCGGATGCACTTTCGAAGGTGAGCGAGATTACCCTTAGCGCCGACGGAATCAGCGGGAATTGCACCGTAGATATGGACGATTACGCTGTTTATGCTTCCGGAAAGGAGCTTAAGGTCAGCGCACCGAACGGAGTCTTCGCCACAGGCAGGAATTACTACGCGGCCATCCCGGCTAAAAAATATAAATCGCTGAAAATCACCATTAAAAATGGTGACGATGTCGTAGAGCTCGAAAAGACGGAGCTTAAGGCGAAACGTGGTGCGGTACTATCTTTAGGTGAACTGAAAGTCGAGCAGGAAGATGTATGGAACGAGACTCGATGGGACTTCGACAATGGCATCGACGGATGGTATTATTACACTCACACGGCTAATCCGAGCGAGTCGTGCTATAGCGTGACGGACGGGATGGTAAAGATCTGGACGAATGCCAACACTATGGAGAGAAACAAACTCCACACCATCGCAAAGAGCTTTACGGAGGGCATCTACACTTTTCGCACTTACGTTACGCCTATCGCGGCCGGAGAAAAGTGCAGCATAGGAGCCTTCATCTATAGCGATGACTCTCACGAGATAGACTTCGAAATAGGCTATGGCACGAAGGCTGCGCGCGAAGGTTGTGGGGCTAAAGCGAACGAGATGGTCGCTTGCATGACAAACCAAGGTCTTCCATTCAACTCCACTTACACCCCTATTAGCGTAGGATGGCACGACCTAACTCTCAGTCTTACCGTAGTAAACGGGAAATACCAGGTAGAATGGTATATCGACGGAGAGTTGAAAAAGACACTCAACGTCAAGTTCGGCCCTGAAACCAGATTTCTCATAAGTATAAGCGTGGAGAACCTGGAGTTTATGGGCGAAAAGATTCCGACACACACAAACTACGCCCTATTTGATTATGTATCATATAAAAAGAAAATAACAAACTAATATGAAAACCAAATTTTTAGCATTACTTTCAGTCGCTGTCCTATTTGCGGCATGCGACAAGAAGAACGCCCCATCGGAGGGGCCTTCCGCACAGGCAGAAAAATTCGACATTTCCGCTCGTAACGAATTTGCTTGGAAAAAAGCAGACAAAGTCAGCATCTTCGACGGAAAGTCAAACAATATGTTTCGCTCACAAGGAGCAGGCGAAGTGGCCACTCTCTCAGGAGAAGCCATAAAGGCGAAAGTTCTCTACGGACTCGTGCCTTACGACAAGAATGCGAGCCTTACGGATGGAACGATCAACGCAAGCATTCCTGCGGAGCAGAACATTTCTGCCGGCACTCTTCCATTCATCAGCGTAGCGAAGACCGAAGACCCTACTACGATGCAATTCGAAACCATCGCAGCTTATCTCAAAATCAATGTAGCTGACGATGTGGCAGGCCTCAACGGATTGAAGGTCAGCTCCACTGCAGGAGAGACTCTGGCCGGAAACATCAGCATTAGTTTCGACGCAGGAGTAAAGGTGAATGCCACCTCTACGACATCTCAGGTCAGTGCTTCCGCTTTCGAAGGAAGCTTCAAGGCTGGTGAAAGCTACTACCTCGCAGTACTCCCGGGCACATACGCAGAAGGATTCACCGTATTCTATACCATAGGAGGCGAAACGTATGAGGCTACGCTTAAGGGCAGTCAAAGCCTTAAGGCAGGCTCTACCACCGAGCTTTGCAGCATTAGACGTCCACTCAGCCCTAACGAAAAACTGTTCGTAGGTAGCTGGCAAGTAACCAAATGGGGTTCAAGGGCATACGATGACCTTACCGGCCAATACTGCTGGATCAGCGCAGACAAGGGATTCGCGCTTCCGGAAACCACCCTGGACGATGTCATTACCTTCGGTGCTGACGGCTCAGTAAAAATCGACCTCGGAAAAGACGGCAAAGCGTGGAATGCAGCCGTAGAAGACGCAGTATCCGTGGAACTTACAGGCGATGAGACTTGGTCATTAGTAGAAAACGGCGAAGCCCTCACCCTCAAGCTCAGCGGAAACGCCTTCCCTCTTTTCCTCACTAACTGGGATGGACTTACCACCGACTACAATGTGTTCCGCATTTCCGCTACGGAGATAGTTCTCGAATACAACAACCCTGCTAATGAGGGTTATGCGCAGGTTTACCTTCAGCCTAAGGGAATGAAATCCAGCAAGCACACCTTCACCAAAGGAGACTTCGGACTCAATTCTGCCGAAAACGAAGAGATGGAGGGTCACGAAGGACCTGCCACTACCAAAGAAGGGTTCAAGTGGTATCTCGACGTAGAAGCCGGCGCGGAATTGTTCATTTGGAAGACTTGGGGCGCTCTTCAAGTAGGTGCCGGCTGGAGCACTAACGCCGACCTTCACGTCAAGAGCATAAAGTTGCACACAACCGACATTCCTGGTAACATTAAGAGCATAAGCGTGGCATGCGCATACAGCGATGAAGCTAACCAGAAAAAGGCTGAGCTTTACGCAAAGGTGGGAGGAGAGAACTTCGGAACCAGAAAATCTCTCATAAACGATATGAGCACCTACACCTTCACGGATAGCATAAGCGCCAGCGGAGAAATCGAGCTCATCTGGGATTCACAGGAAGCAGGAATTAGCTACTTCATCAAGAGTGTAGAAGTAATCTATCAAGACTAATTTTAGTGAAAACAAGATATTTTATCCTCATCCTTGCAGCGTTTATTTCGCTGCAAGGATGTTCCCGTAAAGAAGACAACTTCGCTTACTGGGCGAAGGAAGTGAACGTGTCCATTACTGACAATTCGCTAAGGGCCCAGGTCACAACCACCTTTAAGGAGGGTTGCTCGTATAGAATACGCTATTGGGAGAATGCCCGGGGAGAGCGCTGCGCGCGAACTACAAGTATGCAGACAGGCCTCAAGGGAGAAAACACATGTACACTGATATTCCTGTACCCCGAGACTCATTACACTTTCGAGATAATCGTGGAGGACAGAGCAGTTTCCAAAAGGGTGGAATTCCTCACCGGAAGTCTTCCACCCGACGTTCCGTCCTATAGCGTGGACTATTCTTCGACAGACGACGAGCCCCTTACCGGATATCTTCTCCAATGGAATGCGAACAAGCCAGGATACGTCACCTTCTGCGACTATGACGGAAAGGTAGTGTGGTATCAAAGTTTCGGTGAAGGTATTCGTACGGCCCACTATAATCCCCACACGGGAAAGCTTGCCGTTATGGCAGGCTTCAAATACGGGGTAAATGATCGTAATTTTCAAAGGCTCGTAAGCGAAGTGTTCGTGTGCGACCTCTACGGACACACTTTCTTCCGCAGAAAGGCGGCGGAAGGGTTTCTTCCCCATCTACACCACGAGTTCAAGACTACCGACGACGGCAAGATGCTTTTCGTATCGAACTTCATAAAGGCTTTCGACTTGCGCTCACGTGGCGCTTCTACCGAGAGCACGGACGTATGGGGAGACGGATTCTATCTATGTTCGGAAGACGGCAAGGTGGAAAAAAGCTGGGACTGCTTCTCAGAATTGGACCCCATCGCTACAGACTACCTCGATCCCGTAAAAACAGCCACGGACTATATCCACGCCAATTCCGTAGAAATCGACTCCAATGGCGATTACTATATGACATTCAACAGGATAAGTGAATTGTGGAAAATAGATGTAAATACCGGAGACGTAATTTATCGCTTAGGTGTACACGGAAACATATCGCTAGACGGAGACTTCCCGTCCGGAGGCCTTCACGCCGCGGTAGCGCTCGCGCCTGACCTCATAATGTGCTATGCAAATGGTCGAGACAAGGGCTATTCCGAGGGAGTGGTCTACAAAATCGACCCAGTAGCTAAAACCGCCACCTACCGGACGCGCATAGTCCTTCCCGCCGAATACAGTTCGAAAGACAGGAGCAATATGCAGAAAATAGGCGACGACTTGTATTTTATGAATAGTACGGTAAGCGGAAAGGCTATTTTCGTAAATGGTAGTGGAGAAATACGCAGAGTCATCTCACGCAGCGGGATATCGTATCGCGCCTATTATTTTAGTATGTGAGTTTAATTTGCTAAATTCGCGGCGAATTATCGACAAACTACAAATGGCAAGTATTAAAAAAGAATGGTACACCATAGTGAATCCGCACGCAGGCTCGGGCAAGACGATGTCCAAATGGGTTCCGGCGGAAAGACATCTTAAAAAATTGGGAGTACCGCTTCACACCGTTTATACTACACACAAGCATCACGCGGAAGAATTGGCAGCAGCAGCGGCCAGAATGGGCTACAGACGCATCCTCACGG
>Ga0129317_1001166_pt1 | contig 20886 bp, 22 predicted proteins | sample Cm1ome_FD_94430 | JGI IMG/M metagenome (GOLD analysis project Ga0129317, IMG submission 94430) | Eastern black-and-white colobus group fecal microbial communities from Wisconsin, USA - Cm1105 metagenome | ecosystem: Host-associated > Mammals > Digestive system > Large intestine > Fecal | place... | reverse complement strand
GCTTTTATGATTTAGCCACAGCCTATCAGTCTGTGCACGTCAACTATTGAAAGCGCCGTATACCGAACGGTACGTACGGTGCTGTGAGAGGACGGCGGTTAGTCACCGCCTCCTACTCGATTTAAGGAAAATGGGGTATAATAATCAGTATTCTCAAAATCAGTAATTTGAAAAGGATTTGTATGAATTACGGACAGATTTATTTTACCGATACTGCTAACGGAGTCGGATGCCGCACTGCGGTCTTTGTTTCAGGCTGTACGCATCATTGCAAGGAATGCTTTAATGAGATGACCTGGGATTTTAATTACGGAGTTCCTTATACAAAGGAAACAGAGGATACCATTATAGAATCCCTGAAGCCGTCTCACATTAAGGGTCTGACGCTTTTGGGAGGAGAGCCGATGGAACCTGACAATCAGAGGGCATTGCTTCCGCTTATAAGAAGAGTTAAGATAGAGGTGCCTCATGCTGATATATGGATATATTCGGGTTACCTTTTTGAGGAGTTAACAGATCCTGATAATCAGCGCTGTCATACAGAATGCACCGATGAGATACTGTCATGCACAGACGTTCTCGTTGACGGAGAGTTTGTATTAGAGAAAAAAGATATCAGTCTGCTTTTTAGAGGCTCTTCAAATCAGAGAATAATAGACGTGCAGAAAACTCTTAAGGAAGGCAGTATAGTGCTTTCGCCTTATAATAATTAAGACAGCATTTAAAATGTTAAAAGGTCAGCATAAAATAGAATATTATTTATACAAAAAAAGTTTATACAAAAAACATTACAAATACATCATAAATCAATTGACATAAACGCTTATAGATCCTATAATATAAAAGCTGTTTATGTAACGGCAGTTTTTTTAATGCAGAAACCATTAGCCCCGGTAGAAGCATTAGCCTAAAAAAATTACATAGGAGGGTAACCATGAATAGTTATGTAGCAACTCCGGCTACCATTGAGAGAAAGTGGTACGTTGTTGACGCAACTGATAAGACTCTTGGACGCCTTGCTTCAGAAGTGGCTAAGGTATTAAGAGGAAAGCACAAACCAACATATACACCATTCCTTGACACAGGTGATTACGTTATCATCGTAAACGCTGAGAAGTTCAAGGTATCAGGTAAGAAGATGACTCAGAAGACATACTTCAGCCATTCTGATTATATCGGCGGTACAAAGATTACACGTCTTGATGAGATGCTTCAGAAGCATCCTGAGAGAGTTCTTGAGCACGCTGTAAAGGGAATGCTTCCAAAGGGAGCTCTCGGCAACCAGATGTACAAGAAGCTTTTCGTATACTGCGGACCAGATCACAAGCATCAGGCTCAGAAGCCGGAAGCGCTTGAGTTTTAATCGGGAGGAGGAAGTATAATGTCAGCAAACAGATATTACGGTACAGGCCGTAGAAAGAAGTCTATCGCCAGAGTATATGTTACACCTGGTACAGGCGTTATCACTATCAATGGCAAGGACATCGATTCATATTTCGGTCTTGAGACATTAAAGGTTATCGTTCGTCAGCCATTTGCAGCTATCGGTGCAGAAGGCAAGTTCGATGTTAAGGCTAATGTTCACGGCGGCGGACTCGCAGGACAGGCAGGAGCTATCAGACATGGTATCTCACGTGCACTCCTTGAGGAAGATACAGAGAACAGACCAGCTCTTAAGAAGGAAGGCTTCCTTACAAGAGATTCACGTATGAAGGAGAGAAAGAAATACGGTCTTAAGAAGGCTCGTAAGGCTCCTCAGTTCTCAAAGAGATAATTATATATCGAAAGACTTCAAAACCTCGGATTTCAATATCCGGGGTTTTTTACTGTCTTGACAAGTAACCGTTCGGTAACTATACTAAAAGTAACCGAACGGTTACTTTTAGTTAGGAGATGTATGATGGCAGATGGTACTAAGGAACGAATTTTAGAAAGTGCGCTTGAGCTGTTTGCGCAGAATGGATATCTGGGCACATCGATGAGCGACATCGCGAAGCAACTGGGATTTACGAAAGCGGCGCTGTATAAGCATTACGCCGGCAAGCAGGAGATATTGGATCAGATCGTAGAACGGATGAACCGGATGGACTACGAGCGCGCCGAAGAGTATGAGATGCCGGAAACAGAGCCGGATGGTTTCGCAGAAGCATATATGCATACACCGATCGAGAAGATCCGGACATACAGCATGGCGCAGTTTGATCACTGGACGAAGGAGACATTTTCCGCAAATTTCCGTAAGATGCTGACCCTCGAGCAGTATCGTGACCCGAAGCTTGCACAGCTCCACCACGATTATCTTGCGGGCGGCCCTCTTGAGTACATGGTAGCGATTTTCCGTAAATTGTCGGATTCAGATGAGGACGCTATGCAGCTGGCGCTGGATTTTTACGGGCCGATGTATCTGCTTTACAGTGTATATGATGGAGCAGAAGATAAGGCATCAATTGCACCGCTTCTGGATGCACATATCAGACGTTTCATTGCGAAAGTCGAGTCCGAGTATAGAAGAGCCGGGGAAACATCATGAACATTACCGTAATATATTCGACCGGTCGGAAAACACGGTCATGCACGTACAATATTGCCCAACTGCTTATAAAGGAACTTTTAGCTGATGGTGAGCTTTTTGAGTTTCAGCTCCCGTATGATATGCCTCATATTTGCATGGGATGTTATGCCTGCATCGACGGGCAGGAACAAAAGTGCGGAGGCGCTTCTGTACTCGCGCCGATCCTTGCCGCGATGGAGCGGTCTGAGCTGATCATCTTCTGTACGCCGACCTATGTGTACCATGTTCCGGGGCAGATGAAAACGCTGCTGGATCATTTTGCATATCGCTGGATGGTTCATCGACCTGATTTGTCATTTATGAAGAAGCAGGCTGTCATCATCAACACCGCTGCAGGTGGCGGTATGAGGTCGACCGTCCGGGATATCAAGGACAGCACGGACTATTGGGGAATCGCGAGAACCCATATTATTTCGCAGATGGTGTGGAATCACGATTGGACAGATTTGCCTGAATCATTCCGCAAATCGGCAGAAAAGAAGGTCAGACGGACTGCCCGAAATGTCCGACACAGAGCCGGACATCTGACACCATCCCTTAAAGTGAGATGCCTGTTCAGGCTCTATCAGTTCTTGCACAGGAAGCAGAAAATGTCTGCGGTTGATGACGTCTATTGGCAGGAAAAAGGGTATGTCACAGAGAAGCCGTGGAGGTGAAGCCGGATTTAGTTCATTGATGGATGGAATATAATATAAAATGATGAAAATAATAGGAGATAAGAAAGGAGAAATATCATGTCAGAAAAGAATATAATCATTCGTCTGGAAACGAAAGATGATTACAGAGCCGTCGAAAACCTGACGCGTGAAGCGTTCTGGAATGTTTACCAGCCCGGCTGCATGGAGCACTATGTGCTGCACTGCCTACGAGATGACCCGGCATTTGTGCCGGAGCTGGACTTCGTGATGGAACTGAACGGTGAGCTGATCGGGCAGGTCATCTATGTGCGGTCGGAGATCAAGCGCGATGACGGAAGAAAAGTGCCGATCATGACCTTCGGCCCGATCGGCATCGCGCCGGCATACAAGAGACAGGGGTACGGCAAGCAGCTGCTTGACTATTCCATGGAAAAAGCGAAGGAAATGGGTGCGGGTGCACTTGCCATTATCGGTAATATTGACTTTTACGGCAAGTCGGGCTTTGTTTTGGCCAAAACCAAGGGCGTGCGCTATGCCGACGACCCGGAGGCGGACTATTTCCTCATCAAGGAACTGACGCACGGCTTTTTGAACGGCATCTCTGGCACATACAAAGACCCTGATGGGTATTTTGTCTGTGAGAAAGATCCAGAGGGGTTTGAACAGTTTGAAGCAACATTTCCGGAAAAAGAAAAGCAGAAACTGCCGGGACAGCTGTTCTGAGCAGGAGGAATGACGGATGAACTATATTCGAATTACAAAAGAAAATATTGACAAAGAACATATCTGCTGTGCTATGTCAGGAAAGCAGAGTCTGGCAAAAAAAGAGTGGCTGAGACAGCGCTTTGATGATGGACTTGTTTTCTATCGCAGCGAAGAACGTGGAAAATGCTTTATCGAATACATTCCGGCTGAAAATGCCTGGGTGCCTGTTGAAGCAGACGGTTATCTTTACATTAATTGCCTATGGGTATCCGGCTCCATGAAAGGACACGGATACTCTAATGATCTGCTTGAGGCATGCATCAGTGATGCTAAGGAGCAGGGGAAGAAAGGTATTTGTATTCTGTGTGCAGAGGGCAGGAAGAGGGAATTCCTCGCTGACCCAAAATTCCTTACTTACAAGGGATTCAGTGTTGCAGACATATCCGACTGCGGAATCAATCTCATGTATCTTCCAATTGAATCGGGTGCGCAGCCGCCGCATTTCAAGGAATGTGCGAAGCATCCGGTGATTGAAGAAGCAGGTTTTGTCCTCTATTACACTGACCAGTGCCCATATACCTATTATTGGGTGCCAAGGGTACAGGAAGTGGCGAAGGAACATGGTATCCCGTTCAAGGTTATCCATATCACTGACAAAGAATCTGCACAGAACGTACCTGCACCAGTCACGACCTATGCTCTGTTTCATGATGGTAAGTTTCTGACACAGAGTATTCAGTCAGATAAGAAATTCCTTGCGCTGGCAGGCTTGTGATGAATCTGATTTGATGCCTCGTTGAAAAATCAGCGGGGCTGTTTTTCTGAATTTTCTATACCTCTGATTTTTAATCCCGGGTTTTACGTAAAATATATATCATTACATAGATTTCCGACTGTTCTTAACTTAAATATCGCAGTCTAACATTAAAAGAGTTACAATACAGAAAACGAGTTAAGATTGTGAGAGAAGATACAGATGAACGTGTTAAAAGATGAGTATTTGATTTCTGATGCGCCGCTGAAAGCGCTGACGGTTTTTGCAATGCCGATGATTCTCGGCAGCTTTTTTCAGCAGGTATACAATATGGCTGACTCCATTATCGTCGGTCAGTTTGTAGGTTCCTCCGCATTGGCAGCGGTTGGCGCCTGTGCAGCACTGACTAATGTTTTTATTTGTGTGGCACTGGGAGCCGGTGTTGGTGCAGGGGTGCTTGTGAGCCGCTATTTCGGTGCCAAAGAGTATGGCAAAATGAAAACCATTGTGTCTACATCACTGATCAGCTTTTTGCTTCTGAGCATTATCCTTGGTGTCTTTGGTTTTTGTTTTTCACATGCGATGATTAGCGGATTACAGACTCCTGACGATATTATTGAGGAAGCAGTGCTTTACCTGAGGGTCTATTTTGTGGGCTTTCCGTTTTTGTTCATGTACAATATTCTTTCTACAATGTTCAATTCCATAGGTGAATCAAAAATTCCGCTGGGGCTGCTGATTTTTTCATCAATTCTGAATATTGTGATGGATCTTTGGATGGTAGCCGACCTTGGGCTTGGTGTGTTCGGTGCGGCGCTTGCAACTTTGATTGCACAAGGGATTTCGGCTGTGTTTTCACTTTTGATCTTCTTTTATCGAATGCGGCGGTATAGGAGTGTCTTTGTCTGGTTTGACAGACAGGAGCTGCGCTCGATGCTTCTGATTGCTGTTCCATCGGTTCTTCAGCAGTCTACCGTATCCATCGGTATGATGATCGTACAGGCGGTGGTAAATCCTTTTGGTACACAGGCACTCGCCGGTTATGCAGCAACAATGAGGGTAGAGAATGTTTTTTCCCTGATTTTTGTATCCATTGGTAATGCGGTTTCGCCGTATGTTTCTCAGAACCTTGGCGCAAACAAAATCCAACGCATCAAAAAAGGCTACCACGCAGCATTGGTGTTGGATGTGTGTTTTGCGGCTCTTGCTTTCCTTGTCATTGAAACGCTGCACACGCAGATCGCCTCGCTGTTCCTTGGGAAAGACGGAACTGCCCTTGCCTATCAGGTGTCTGGAAATTATATGAGATGGATCGGTTACTTCTTTATCTTTATGGGAATTAAAATGGCAACTGATGGAGTTCTTCGAGGACTCGGAATCATGAGGCCATTCCTCATTGCAAACATGGTAAATCTTGCGATTCGCTTGACAGTGGCGTTGATCTGTGCACCGCGTTTTGGCATTGATTTTGTTTGGCTTGCCGTACCGGCTGGTTGGCTTGCCAACTTTTTGGTTTCCTATACGGCACTCAGAAAATCCTGGCCGACTGAGACAGTGGAGCTATCTCGATAAATTTGAATTTACTGAAACGAAATACAGACTCTTTACGCTGTGCGGTCGAGAATGATGGGTTTGCCTCACTTCCGCAAAATTAGCTTTTGGACGAGTTGGAAATGGGGCATTAGGTGCAATATAACTGCTGACGGCGTCGAATCTTGATGGCTAACTTGGTGGATAGCTTGGGGTGTCACCATTTAAGTTATAATTCACGTTTTCAGGATCCGGAACTGCAAGGAGCATGCCATTTTTTACTTTAAAGATGCAGGTGCTTTTTCATTTCTTTTTACTTTCCAAATAAATCGCTGTGCGTTCCTGTTCGTGATAATGTCAAGACGAGTAAATCATTCTCAACCCGATAGACCAATAGCCAATCTGGCTGAATGTGGCACTCACGATGCCCGACCCAGTTTCCGGTTAAAGCATGGTCTTTATTCTTTTCCGAAAGCTGTTCGCTGTTTGCTAGTTTGCGAATGATGTCGTCCAGAAGGTCAATATCAAGATGACGTTTTATCGCCAGCTTGTAGTCCTTCTTAAATTGATTTGTCCAAACAATGTCTAAATGTTTACTCATTCTTTTAATGCCCTCAACGCTTCCTCTACATCAGAGTAGCGTTTTACAGACGGATCACGGGCAATGCGCTCTGCTTCTAACATTGCTGCCATCGTTTCTTTGTTCGGCTGCTCCATACGAACATCAAAAGGAAAACCGCCGACACGGAGCGACTGGCGAAGAAACACATTGATAGCGGTAGTAAGGTTTATACCTAATTCACCATACATTGCTTCGCACTGTTTCTTAATGTCGCTGTCCATACGAACACTGAAATTAGTTGTGGTAGCCATAAATGTCAACTCCTTTTCTTGCTATTGCACTTATATTATATGTGATTTGCAATGCACAGTAAATCTATTAGACGAAAAATTCACAAAAAAGTCAACAATTTTTTTGAGGAACAAAGAAAGCTACAATCCACACATATTTTTATGATAAGAGCAGCTGCGTCCGCTGCTTGGAAACTGTAATTGCAGCAAAGAAGTCGAAAACAGGGGGATGCGTGTATTCGATTGTGTCTGAAAGACATAAGGAAAAACGGGCTTTATTGGAAGCACAAGTTTAGGAATAAACTGGTGGTCAGTTGTACATTTTTAAATTGACATTTACAATATATATAATTACATAGATTTCAGACTGTGTTCAACTTAAATATCGCAGTTCAACATTAAAGAAGTTACAATACAGAAAACGAGTTAAGATTGTGAGTAAAGATATTTAATATCTCAATAATGACCTCGGAATAATGGTTACCTATCAGAATGCAGAGAAGGATATGGCAAAAATGAATATAAATATAGATGAAATTGTAAATCTAATTCAAGAAATAAGCGAGCAATCATATAATTATTATAAACCGATCGCAGATAATATTATCGCAAAAACGGCGTCCGAAAATGAAGTGGAACATCTGCTGGATTACATGCTTGATGTGTGCCATGATAATAGAATGTTGAATCTGTTCAAGACGGTTTGCAGACGATATTATAATCTTTATCCGGAAATGATTGCATTTGAAATTCTAACCTATAAGGAAATGTATGATGAATGATTCTGTTAAAAGAAAAAGACTGTATCTTTTATATAATCCGAAATCGGGAAGAGGAACTATAAAGAGTTCACTTAGTGATATTGTTGAAGTATTTTCAGATGCCGGATATGAGGTTGTGGTTCGTCCGACCTCATACAGCGGGGAAGCAGCAGGGATCACGGAAAAATTGCCGGATATATATGATTTATTTGTATGCTGCGGAGGTGATGGTACTTTAAATGAGGCAGTTGCAGGAAATCTGCGAAGGAAATCAACTTTAAGCATAGCTTATATACCGTGCGGCAGTACCAATGATTTTGGAAAAACACTCTTTGGAGACAGCAGCATGCTGCAGGTTGCAGAGTGTATCATTAAAAGTGAAGTTCATACCGTTGACTGCGGAAAATTGGAGGAAAAGCCATTTATATATACAGCAGCCTTCGGTTTGTTTACGGAAATAAGCTATGAGACGCCAAGAGCAGAAAAGGCTATACTGGGTCATGTCGCATATGTGATAGAAGCGGCAAGAAATCTCGGGAATATCAAAACTCATGAAGTGAAGGTCGTACTGGATGACGGAGAGGTCATTGAAGGAAACTTCCTTATGGGAATGGTGACTAATGCTGATTTTATAGGCGGATTTCAGAATATTACAGGAAGAGATGTAAGTCTGCAGGATGGAAAAATCGAACTAACGATGATAGCAGAACCTGAAACACCTGTTAAGTATACAAGAGTGCTTCAGGCTCTGCTTGACGGAGGTCAGAATGAGTTTGTTATTCGCCGTAAGATAAAGAAAGCGGAGTTTTTCTTCAGCGAGCCGACTGCATTTACAGTCGACGGAGAGTTCGGCGGAACCTATCAGGCTGCGCAGGTATCATGTATTGAGGCAGCTGTTCCGCTTATTTATTAATGCCTTTGATATTTTTTAATACAAAATATTGCTGTAACTCCGTAATTCGCAAGCTAAGCTGATAACGGATTTTTTGATACAGAATATCTCTGTAATATCCGGAGCTTGTTTTCACTCTGATTCATCCCAATAAGGGTAATCGGAAAATACAAAGTCTCCATTTGCATTTTTCTCTACCGGAAGATCCACATAATGTTTACCTGAGGACGGTTTATTTACAGCCATTACGACTGTGATACTTCCGTCCTCTTTATTTTCAACGTGGTCAACGTAGCTGTTGCCGGAAACATCGCCCTTATTCTTTTTATATGCAACATAGACATTGTCATTGTATTCAAGAATGTCTTTATTAGTGATAGCAGCATTTAAAACCTTATCAGTAAATTCCTCTGAAAATATAGTTAAAAACCTGTCTCGTACATCTTCTATGGTAGTTATATTTTCATAGGAAGGATACATCGGCAGGTAGCTGCGGCCTTTTATTTTTGTTGGCTTTACGCCGCCTGAGTATTCTCCGGCAAAGTTAAGGCAAAGCCATGCACTGCGTGCTCTGTCGGCAAGATCCATGGCCTCAGCTTCGTATAAAGTGTTGCCGTCTTCAGGAATCAGCTCGTAACCGTTTACGCCGTGAAGACTTTCAATTATGTGAAGCCTGTCGTCTTCATAAGTATCCCAAAGTGCGAGAGCCTCTTTGGAAACCTTATCTGCGTAGTCATTTATGGAATAGTGATCCCTTGCGGTAATAAACCTTACGTCGTCACCGCGTATAAGACGTCCGATGTCTGTTGCTTCAGGATAGGAAACTGAAGTATATCCGGAGCCATTAGTATCAATTATAAAAAATGTGAGAGTATTGCCGTCGTTTTTATCAACACTAAAGGCTGTATAAAACTCTGAGAATTCTGCACTTACTATGCCTATCCAGCTATCAGGAACAGTGATTTCGTAGGCACAGTCGGAGAAAACATTATTTGTAAGCTTAACCTCATTTATAAGCTTATGAAGCTCATTTGAAAAGGTTCTGAAGTTCTTAGGAAAATTATTGGTTCCGCTTGCAGTTATCTTTGTTCCATCTGCTAAAACTGCCTGAAAGCTCATGGAGCTTCCGTCAAGAACATTCGGCGGATTGCTGCCTTTAAAGTTTGCCCATTTATCAATTTTACAGTTTCCAAATAAGGCACACAGATTTTGATAGAGTGTTTCATTTCCATCGACAGAACGAACGGTAATTCTGGTTTCGGTATAATCCGAAATGGAATCGTCCCACATACTTTGGCTGATGTAATACTCAAGATGAACGCCGTCTTCTGTTTTATAGCCCTCGTATACGTGAGTTTCCGCTGTGGTGCCGCTTTCTGACAGTGAGAAGCTTTCAAATTCCATAGGATCACCTCCGTAATCAGCTGTTACATTGTCGGTACCGTTATCTGTGATTTTAGGATCACCGGTGTAACCGAAATTTTTATTTGGGGATGAGCATGAAGAAAGAAGCATCAAGAGGATGCATATAAGTGCGGAAAAAATAAACAGTCGTTTCATAGTCTTGTTCCTTTCTCACTCTTTTGTGCCTTAAGGATGAAGCAGGGACAAATAGAAATATAGTTATTATATTTTAAGAATGACATAATATTTATGTTCTATCAAGTACTAAATCGTGCCGGGATACAAAGATATGTTAATTGCTCCTAAAAATTAATTTTGCTAATAAAAAATCGCCCCGCTTAAGCGGAGCGATCGATCTTAAAGATTAATATCAGGCTTTTTTATCTGCGTCTGCAGCAGGTGCCTCGGCAGTCTGTGCGACTTCGTTCGGAAGGAATCTCGGATCCTTTACGAGTCCGTGAACAGCCTTGTTGAGCATAGGGAGCTTTACGCCTGCAGGGTTAATGATAACACCGTCAAGGTTTGAGCCCTCTACAAGGAGCTTGTCAACGATGGTTCTGAACTTGAAGGCCTTGTAAGGAACGGTCTGATCCTTGCCGCCTCTGAAAGCCTTTCTGAGCTCGTTGATATCTGTGAATATAGGAAGCATGAGCTTGCCGTCCTTATCCTTAAGGAGTGCAGGTGCAAACTTCTTTCCGTCAGGAGTATCAGAAGCCTTCTTATCGATAGCTGCTGCATCACCCTCAGCCTCTGTCTCAGGCTTCATTTCTGTAAATGCAATGTAGAACGGAGAGTTAACTACATTGGCAAGGACTTCTGTCTGAGCGGCAGCTGTACGCTGGGGGTCCTGCTTTCCGCCCTTAGGATCCTTCAAAAGCTCCTGTACAAGATAAATCATGCTGATCTGAGCTGATCTGTTGAAAAGGTAAGGCTTACCGTCTTTGCCCTTGGCGTTCTGATCAATACGGATCATCTGCTCAGTTTCGATGATAGTTGACTCATCGCCGATATAGAACTTGATAGCATCTATTCCGTAGTAAAGAGTGTCTGTAAGAAGTGAGAGGATACTCTTGTTTGATATCTTCATTGCACTCTTTGTGCCCAAGCCTTCTTCTGTAAGCTCCTTAGCCTTTAACATTGCAGCAGCTCCGTCAAAGTAAACAGAAGCATAGTCGAGCATGGTATCCTCAGTATCGCAGCATACATAAGGAACAAGAGAGTTTGTATTGAATATCATAAAGATATCTTCAGCTTTCTGAAGCTTGTCTACGATTTGCTTTATAGTCATTAGATGAACCTCATTTCATTATTTTTAGATAACATTACTATAATATCACAAATAAAATGATAATGATACGTCTTAACTGCACAGATATATAAAGTTTGGATATATTAATAATTACCTTAAGTTATAACCATGCACAAATGCCTCTATTATTTGGTTATAATAGCTGAAAATATTGACATTAAATTATAAGACTAATATAATGACGCTCAGATAACGCGATGACGCAGACCAGTAAACAGATAATGGGCCTTGAGAGAAATGCCGGTTGGTGCGAGGCATGAGGACAGGACTGTTGAACTCACTGCAGAGCGGATGTGCTGAAATCACCAGTAGGCGCATACGGGAGCTCCCGTCACAGAGCAGGGATATGTCAGTATCCTATGAGTGGCTTCTTGATTTATAGAAGCAAAGAAGAGTGGTACCGCGGAAGTTATATGCCTTTCGTCTCTTCTGTCTTTAGACAGGCGAGGCGAAGGGTTTTTCTTTTTCTAAAGAAGTATTATTATAACGAATAAGGGAAGGGCATTCGCAAATAAGCTATTTCAGGTGCAGCAGCATAGCAAAGCTTAGGGGCATATAAAAATGCTGCGGCAGTATTTATATCAGAGAAGGAGAGCATTGACATGATGAATTATCAAAAGTACAGACCTTATCCACCGATGGATATGCCGAACAGAAAGTGGCCGGGAAGAGTTATAAAACATGCACCGATCTGGTGCAGCGTTGATCTGCGTGACGGAAACCAGGCACTTGAGATTCCGATGAGCCTTGAGGAAAAGATAGAGTTTTTCAAATTCCTTGTTAAGACAGGTTTTAAGGAGATAGAGATAGGCTTCCCTGCGGCAAGCGATACAGAGTTCGCATTTACAAGATATCTTATCGACAATGATCTCATACCTGATGATGTTAATATCCAGGTGCTGACTCAGTCCAGGCCGCACATTATAAAGAAGACCTTTGAGGCATTAAAGGGAGCGAAAAGGGCTATAGTTCATCTGTATAATTCAACCTCAACTCTGCAGAGAGACGTAGTATTCCATAATTCAATGGAGGCAACGATCGAGCTTGCGGTTTCAGGAGCAAAGCTGGTGCAGGAATATGCCAAGGAACAGCCTGAGACTGATTTTACTTTTGAATACTCGCCGGAGAGCTTCACCGGTACGGAAATGCCTTTTGCCGTAGAAATATGCAATGCAGTACTTGACATCTGGAAGCCTACAGCAGAGAAGAAGGTAATAATCAATCTTCCTTCAACAGTAGAGATGGCAACTGCCAATGTTTATGCAGATCAGATTGAGTATTGCTGTGATAATCTTAAGTACAGAGACAATGTTATTGTAAGCCTTCATGCTCATAATGACAGGGGCTGTGCGGTTGCGGCTACAGAGCTTGCGCTCATGGCAGGCGCCGACAGAGTTGAGGGCACACTTTTCGGCAACGGAGAAAGAACAGGAAATACAGATGTTGCCTGTGTAGCTCTTAACATTTTCTCACAGGGAATAGATCCGGAGCTTGATTTCAGTCACATTGATGATGCAGTGGAAATGTTCGAGAAATCCACACGCATGTATATACCTCCGAGACATCCTTATGCCGGATCTCTCGTATATACAGCATTCTCAGGCTCACATCAGGATGCTATACGAAAAGGCATGGAGGCAATGAAGTCTCATCCTGAACGCTGGGAGGTTCCGTACCTTGCTATTGATCCAAAGGATGTCGGACGCTCTTATGATCCTATCGTTCGTATCAACAGCCAGTCAGGAAAGGGCGGAGTTGCATTTATCTTAGAGCAGAACTTCGGTCTCTATCTGCCAAAGGCAATGCAGCAGAATTTAAGTTATGTTATTACCGGTATTTCCGACAGAAAGCACAGAGATCTTACACCGGATGATATAAAGGGTGTATTTGAAGCAGAATATGTTGATATCAGAGAACCAATCAAGCTTGTTTATTATAGGCAGGCTACTGTTGATAACGTGGTTCAGAACAGAACACAGATGTTGGTAAACGGCAGTGAGGTCGAAATTGCAGGAGAAGGAAACGGTGTTATCGATGCATTCTGTCATGCACTTGAGACCGAGTTTGATATCAAGCTTGAGGTAGTAAACTACAGCGAGCATTCTATGGAATACGGTACAAAGGCAAGAGCTATTTCATATATTCAGATCCTCATAAACGGAGAAGAGTATTTCGGAGCAGGTACAAGCAGCGATATCACGAAGTCCTCCTACAGAGCGATCGTGAGTGCAGTAAATAAGTATTACAGAGATCATCAGGATCAGACAGAGCAGGCGTAAGACATAATTAGCGGAGGAATTAATTATGGGAATGACAATGACGCAAAAGATAATTGCAAAGCATGCCGGACTTGACAATGTCAGAGCAGGACAGTTAGTTGAGGCTGAGCTTGACATAGTTATGGGCAATGATATTACCACCGCGGTAGCGCTTAAGGAATTCAAGAAGACCGGTGCCGAGGGAGTATTTGATAAGGACAAGGTAGTAATTGTACTTGATCATTTTACACCTAATAAGGATATAAAGGCAGCAGAGCAGTGCAAGGCCTGTCGTAATTTTGCCTGGGATATGAATGTAAAGCATTTTTATGATGTCGGAGAAGTAGGCATTGAACATGCTCTGCTTCCTGAAAAAGGAATCGTATCCGCAGGACAGATAATCATAGGAGCAGATTCACATACCTGCACCTATGGAGCATTAGGAGCATTTTCAACAGGCGTAGGCTCTACCGATATGGCTATAGGAATGGCAACCGGTAAGGCGTGGTTCAAGGTGCCTTCGGCAATCAAATTTGTATTGACCGGAAAGCCGGCAAAATGGGTCAGCGGAAAGGATATCATACTCCATATCATAGGCATGATAGGAGTTGACGGAGCTCTCTATAAGTCAATGGAGTTTACCGGAGACGGCATACAGTATCTCAGCATGGATGACAGATTCTCAATGGCAAATATGGCCATAGAGGCCGGTGCAAAGAACGGTATCTTCCCGGCAGACGAGAAAGCCGCCGAGTATTGCAGAGAGCATGGAGCAAAGGAGCCTGTAGTTTACGAGGCTGACGAGGATGCGGAATATGAGGATACTATAACAATAGATCTTTCCAAGCTTCATCCGACAGTTTCATTCCCTCATCTTCCTGAAAATACAAGGACTGTTGAGGAGGCCGAGGCTGAAAATATTGAGATAGATCAGGTCGTTATCGGCTCATGCACAAACGGGCGTATTTCGGATATGAAGATCGCCGCCGACATTCTCAGAGGCAAGCATGTAAATAAAAAGGTTCGTACCATCATCATACCTGCCACACAGAAGATATATCTTGAATGTGTTGAAAGAGGATATGTTGAGGACTTTATAAAAGCAGGCGCTGTATTCAGTGTACCGACATGCGGACCTTGTCTCGGAGGCTATATGGGAATACTTGCATCAGGAGAAAGATGCGTGTCTACGACCAACCGCAATTTCGTGGGACGTATGGGCGCTAAGGATTCCGAGGTCTATCTTGCAAGCCCGGCTGTGGCTGCGGCTTCGGCTCTGACAGGCCATATTACAAGCCCTGAAAATGTGTGATAATTACGGAGGTGTACAATGACTGCGGAAGGAAAAGTTTTTAAATACGGAGATAATGTAGATACCGACGTTATCATACCTGCAAGATATTTAAATGTTTCAAGCGGTGAGGAGCTTGCGAAATACTGCATGATAGATATTGATGAGAGCTTTGCATCAAAGGTTGAAAAGGGTGATATTATAGTTGCCGGCAAGAACTTCGGCTGCGGCTCATCAAGAGAGCATGCGCCGCTTGCGATTAAATGTGCCGGAGCAGGATGTGTAATAGCGCCTTCCTTTGCAAGGATCTTTTACAGAAATGCGATAAATATCGGAATGCCTATAATGGAATGTGCCGAGGCAGCAGCCGAGATAAAGGCAGGCGATGAGGTAAGCGTGGATTTTGCAACAGGTGTTATCACAGATAAAACCACCGGCAAGACCTATCAGGCTGAGCCGTTCCCGGAGTTTATGCAGAAGATCATAGATCAGGGCGGACTTGTAAAGTATGTTTCCGCTCAGTTTGGAAACGAGCAGTAAAAATTTAAAAGAGGCTTTAGCTGCATTGCCTAAAGCCGCATAGCGTAAAGCATAATTACGGAGAGTAAAATGGGAGTTTATAATATAGCCGTTATAAAGGGAGACGGCATCGGACCGGATGTTGTAAATGAAGAGCTTAAGGTACTTGGCAGGATAGGCGAGAAATTCGGACATACCTTTAATTTTACAGATGTACTGCTTGGCGGTGCAGCGATAGATGCTACAGGCGGACCGATTCCGGAAGAAACCATAGAGATATGTAAAAAAAGTGATTCTGTACTGCTTGGTGCTGTTGGAGGTCCTAAGTGGGATCATATGCCGGGCGAGCTCAGACCTGAAAGAGGACTCTTAGGCATTCGTTCAGCACTTGGCCTTTATGCAAATCTTCGTCCTGCAGTCATTCATAAGGCACTTGCTTCTGCAAGCCCGATAAAGCAGGAGATAATAGGAGACAGTCTCGACATTCTTGTTGTAAGAGAGCTTACAGGCGGTATTTACTTCGGAGAGCACGGCTACCGCAGCGGTAAATACGGAGAAGAGGCGTATGACATCGAAAACTACAGTGAGTTCGAGATCAAAAGGATCGCGAGGGTTGCATTTGAATCCGCAATGAAGAGAAATAAAAAGGTAACGAGCGTAGATAAATCCAATGTTCTTGAAAGCTCAAAGCTTTGGAGAAAGGTAGTTATCGAGATGTCGGAGGACTATCCGGAGGTTGAGCTCAACCACATGTATGTTGACAATGCAGCAATGCAGTTAGTGAGAAATCCTAAGCAGTTCGACGTTATACTTACCTCCAACATTTTCGGAGATATTCTTTCAGATGAGGCGAGTCAGATAACCGGTTCTATCGGAATGCTTCCGTCAGCAAGCCTTGCGGACGGAGCCTTCGGACTGTATGAGCCTATACACGGCTCAGCACCGGATATTGCAGGACAGAATCTTGCAAATCCTATCGCAACCATCTTAAGCGGAGCTATGATGCTGAGATATTCCTTCGGACTTGAGCAGGAGGCAAAGGCAATAGATGATGCCGTAGAGGAGGTGCTTAATAATAATATACGCACCGGAGACATTGCTGATGAGAATTCCGTAAGAGTCGGAACAAGGGAAATGGGACAGGCTGTGCTTGATGCCATCGGATAAAGCTTTACAAGCCGGGACAGATGTAGTAATATATAATTGGAACAATTCTAATAGATTGGAGCTGGTTATATATGACTAAGAATGCACAGATTATTTTAAAGATAATAAATGAGTCGACGTGCCATCCGACAGCCGAGGAAATATATCTTCGAATGAAGGAGGAATACGGCAAGGTTGTATTGGCTACAGTCTACAACAACCTCAATTCACTGTGCGAGGCAGGGCTTATCAGAAGGATCGTTATGGAGAATGCTCCTGACCGTTTTGACAAGACCTTGAGACACGACCATCTGGTATGCGATAAATGCGGAAAGATAGCCGATTTCTTTATGGATGATCTTACTGAGCTTTTAGAAAAGAAGCTTGGAGATAAGATATATTCATACGATCTCATGTGCCATTATATCTGTCCTGAATGCAAGGAAGAGGCGGAAATAGACAAATAAGCTGCTAAAGTCTGTTAATTATTATGTGTTGTTTATATATTAGAAAAAGACATTGAAAATTATAAAATTCTTTGAATTTTTTTAATAAAAATACAACAATATACTTTATTAGCAGTTATAATGGTTACAAACAACTTAAACTAACTGGGGAAGATAGAAAAACAGCAGCATTGAGTACAGGACTCGGGCTGCTGTTTTTCTTTTATAAGGATATTTCACCAACACTTTTTGTCCTATAACCCAATTTATAACCGAAAAACGTCGAAGGGAGAAGAATATGAGATACGATATAGCTATAATCGGAACCGGCCCTGCCGGAGTATCTGCTGCGATCACAGCAAAGATTAGAAATAAAAATATTATTCTTTTCGGAAGCAAAGCACTCAGCGATAAGATGATAAAGGCACACAGGATACTGAACTATCCCGGACTTCCCGACATTACCGGAGAGGAACTTGCAGAACATATGCGAGAGCATCTGAAAAGCCTTGATATTGAGGTTACCGAAAAGCAGGTCAGTATGGTCTATGCAATGGGAAGCTACTTTGGTATTCAGGCAGGCGGTGAAATGTTTGAAGCAACAGCATGCATATTGGCCGGAGGTGTTTCCATGGACACGACTATTCCCGGAGAAGATAATTATCTTGGAAGGGGCGTAAGCTATTGTGCTACCTGTGACGGACAGTTCTATAAGGATAAAAGCGCAATTGTTGTGGGTTATAATGAAGAATCTGTATCTGATGCCGAATTTCTTTCGAAGCTTTGCAGTAAGGTGTATTTTATTCCGTCAGGAAAGCTTTCAGGAAAGGCTGAAATGCTTAAAGAAATCTTCGCTGAAAGCCATGAAAAGGCGAATATAGTACTGATAAATGAGAAGCCTTTGGAAATAAGCGGAGGGCTTAAGGCAGATACATTAAAAACAGACTGCGGAGAGCATAAGGCAGACGGAATATTTGTGATCAGAGATGCTGTGGCACCGGATAAGCTTATTCCGGGGCTTAAAACCGACGGAAGACATGCCGTTGCAGATCTTCAGATGAAGACGAATATAGAAGGCCTTTTCGTCTGCGGAGATGCTGCCGGTGAACCGTATCAGTATATTAAGGCAGCAGGCCAGGGAAACACTGCGGCAATATCAGCTGTGCGTTACATTGACAGCGTCTGATTTGAATCTGTGCGTTACATTGGCAGCCTATAAAACGAATCTGATCAATTTTTAATCTTTATATTTTAAATTAAAAATGAAACGTTAAAAAAGCGGCAGCTGTCTTTAAAGTAATAGACTAACTGCCGCTTATTGTATTATCAGTTGTTTGGAATATCTCCTACACCGTCAAGGATGTACATAGGACGGTAAGGATAGTTTTCGGTGTCGGTTCTTGATGTGACTCCTGAGAGGACAAGCACAGTATCAAGACCTGTTTCTATACCGGCGATTATATCAGTGTCCATACGATCACCTACCATGACAGCATTTTCAGAATGAACGCCTAAAAGCCTTAGGCCGGTTCTCATCATGAGCGGATTTGGTTTTCCGACAAAGTATGCCTGCTTTCCGGTGGCAAGCTCTATAGGGGATATCAATGCTCTGCAGGCAGGTGCGATACCGAATTCAGTAGGACCCGTCAGATCTGAGTTGGTACCGATGAGCTTTGCCCCTGCGTTTACAAGGCGGACAGCCTTTGTCATCTGCTCAAGGTTATAGCTTGAAGCCTCACCGACAACAACGTAGTCAGGATCGACATCGTTATACGTAATGCCCTTATCGTAAAGTGCATTTAGTATGCCGTGTTCACCTATAACGTAAGCGCTGCAGCCCGGTGACTGACTGTCAAGAAAATGGGCGGTCGCAAGGGCACTTGTATAAAAATGAGATTCATCTACATTGATGCCCATGCGTCCAAGTTTATTTTGTAATTCCCTGGGAGTATACTGTGATGAATTTGTCAGGAACAAAAAGTGCTTTTCATTGTCGACAAGCCACTTTACAAATTCAGTTACTCCCGGAAGAAGTCTGTTTCCGTGGTACAGAACTCCATCCATATCACAGATGAAGCCTTCCTTATCCTTTAATTCGGCCATATTATCACTTCCTTTTCTCTAATCTTCTTAATCTCTGATTCTTCTGTAAATTAACGATAGCATTACTAAAATAGAATATAAAGGTTTGAAATGTAAAACCTATGTAAACATTTGGTAAATACGACCGCCTAAAGAAGGCTGCCGAACGGCTTCTTATATTATAAGAAGAATGTAGTGAAACATGGTTTATTATATAAAAGAACCGAAATACTAAGGAAAAAGTCCTATGCTTAACGAGCTTTTTCTATCCAGGCCTTCACAGTATCCTTTGGCATAAAGCCGACAGTAGTATCCTTAAGCTCGCCGTCTTCAAAAAGAAGCAGGGCAGGAATACTTGAAATTCCGTTCTGTATTGCTAACTGTATGTTCTGATCGGTATCAGCATTATAAAATTCAACATCAGGCATTTCTTCAGAAAGCTCCTGCATTACAGGTCCCAACATCTTGCAAGGACCGCACCATTCTGCGGAAAAATCCACTACAGCCTTTTTAGCCTTAAGAGCTGCATCCCAATTATTATCTGTAATCTTATGTATCATAAATATCTCCTTTCAAAATTTATTATTAATATACCTATATTGTATGAATTAAATGTGTAAAAGTAAATATTTCGGAGAAAAATAATTAGAATAATTTTAAATATTTAAACTATTCATATTCTTGATTTATCTAAACACTTGAAATAATCTCGATATACCCTGTAAAAATTAGATTGCGACCGATAAAGTCTGAATTTAGAGAGATAAATTATTGTATAAAGTATATTTTGATACTATAATTAACATAAAATTCAAGGTAAATATTGAATTTATAAATAGTCGAGGAATGCAAGTGATGCATAAATTTCAGCAGGATGATAATTAAATCGGCTGACATTTAAAGCGTCATCAAGGGGGAACAGATGAAAAAAAGTATCAGAAAAGCAACATCAAATGATATTGAAGCAGCAAAAAGAATTTTCGGTGAAGCAAGAGACTATATGAGAAGAAACGGCAATTCAGTGCAGTGGGTTAATGGCTATCCGGAGAAATTGATCGAAAGTGATATAGATAAATCTATACTTTATATATGCGAAGCTGAGGATGGAACTGCATTGGCGGTGTTTGCGCTTATAGTCGGTGAAGAGGAACCGTGCTATGGCTATATTGAAAACGGTGCATGGAAGAATGAGCTTCCGTATGCAGTCATACACAGAGCTGCTGTATCAGAAGCCGCAAGAGGTACCGGTGCGGCAAAGTATATCTTTAATGAGGTTTATAAAAAATATGGCAATGTCAGGGTCGACACACATGAATCAAATACTCCTATGAGGAGCTTTCTCACAAATCTCGGATATGAGGAATGCGGCATAGTATATATGGAAGATAATACACCTCGTGTGGCATATCAGAAAACAGCTTCCTGGATATTGGCATCAGCTTCACCTCGAAGAAGAGAGCTTATGCAAAGACTCGGCAGACCATTTGTATCAGAGACCTCAAATGTTGAGGAAATCGTTCCTGAAGGACTTCCGGCAGAGGATACGGCACAGTATCTTTCAGGCATTAAGGCAGAAGATATTTTCATGAAGCATAAGGATGAAAATGTTACTGTTATAGGCTCAGATACAATAGTTATAGAAACGGCAAGGATAAAGGAAAACCCAAATTCTAAAAAGGAAGCTTTGAACTTCCTAAAGAGCCTTCCAGGAAGACCCATTAAGGTAG
>Ga0129317_1001155_pt1 | contig 21013 bp, 17 predicted proteins | sample Cm1ome_FD_94430 | JGI IMG/M metagenome (GOLD analysis project Ga0129317, IMG submission 94430) | Eastern black-and-white colobus group fecal microbial communities from Wisconsin, USA - Cm1105 metagenome | ecosystem: Host-associated > Mammals > Digestive system > Large intestine > Fecal | place... | reverse complement strand
TATAACATATAATAGTAAGACTAAGAAGCATTTTTAAGTTTTAAATTAAATTCTTTGATTTTAATAATTACATAGATAGCAACAATTGTTTCTGTAATTGGCATTGTAAACCATATAGCATCTTTTCCAAATAAAATTGGAAGTATAAATATTAATAAACCACTTATTAGAGCGCCCCTTGCAACTGAAACTACAAAGGAAGTTCTAGGTTTCATAATTGCTTGGAAGTAATATGTTGAGAAAATATTTAAGGGCAGTAGCAAAAATGAAAGTCCATAAGTGCAAAGTATTGCTGGAGCAATTTTTAGTATATCATTAGTTGGATTCATAAAAATATTAATAAATAAATTTGGAAAAGATTCAATTAAAAAAGTCCAAAATATTCCAAAAAATGCAGCTGTAATCAATGAATATTTTAAAGTTTCCTTTATTCTTTCTCCCTTATTTGCACCAAAATTTGCAGATATAATGGGCTGTGATGCTTGTCCAATACTGTATGCACAGCACTGAACAAATGTAGAGATATTAATAATAACTCCATAGACTGAAAGCTCATTAGTGCCAAGATATTTTAAAATTTGTCTATTAAATAAAACAGTCAAAATTCCCATAGCAATATCTATAAAAAAAGTTGAAAATCCAGTTACAAATATTTCCTTTATCATTGTATATAGTTTAGTCGGTTTTTCAACTTTTATTGAATTTTTAGAACTTATAAAATGTGTAAGCATTATTAAAAGTGACAACACTGACCCAATGGCTGTTGCAAGACCTGCACCCATTATTCCCATATCAAGTGTAAATACAAAGAAATAATCTCCAAAAATATTAAATATCCCGCCAAATAATACGGCTCTTGTAGCAAGGACGGGACTATTGTCATTTCTTAAAAAGGCAGCCAAAAATTGATTAAATAAAAAACTTGGCACCACAAATTTTATTGGAAATAAATAATCTTTTGCAAGTGGAAGAAGTTCTTTATTTGCACCAAAAAATGTTAAAAGCTCACTGTCAAAAAATATAAGAGAAATCCAAGATATAATGGATAAAAATATTAGTCCAATAAGTGAAGAAGTAAAATATTCATTGGATTTTTTGTGAAATGCTTCTGACCTACCTCTTAGTATTGAAAAATATACTGATCCTCCAATTCCCATTAATAGTCCCAAGCTGTAGATAATATTCCACACTGGACTTACTATGGCAAGGGCAGCAGTACCAGCTGGACCTTGATATTTTCCTACCATTGCCATATCTACTACACCGTAAATTGATGAAATAAGTGCAGATCCAAATGCAGCAGATAAATACTTTAAATACATTGGTTTAATTTTTTCATCAATAAAACTCATATAATCCTCCTAAAAAAATAAAAATAAAAAAGCTGGATAAGATACAGATATCTCAATCTGTGCCTTATCCAGCAATTATTTCAAGAATAATTTGCCCTCCGAGCAAGCTTCATTATTATATATTAAAAATAATAATAAAGTCAAGTCAGATAATTTGGGTTAATTATCTTTTTTCTTCAAACTTTTCATTTTTTTCATTTAGAGATTTTTCAATTCTTTTAAGTCCTTCTTCTAAATAATCTCTTGGGCATGCTAGGTTTAATCTGACAAAACCCCAGGCGTTATCTACAAAGGATTTATCTGATTCTATTAATACTCCAGCTTTTTTCGCAAAGAAGAGTTCAACATCTTCGCCTTTTTCAAAGTATTCTCCAAAATCAACCCAACCAAGGTAAGTTGTCTCAGATGGACTTATTTTTGCCTTTGGAAGTTTTTCTCTTATAAATTCATTCATGAATTTAAAGTTTTCGTCTAAATAATTTTTAAGTTCATCTAGCCAAGCATCGCCCTTAGTATATGCTGCAATTACTCCAGCAAGGCTAAGTGGGTTTAATGTGGCGGAAGATTCAGATTTCCACATTCTTCTAATCTTTCTATCTCTAATGAAAATTTCAGACTGCTTAAGTCCTGCAAGATTAAATGTCTTTGTTGAAGCTCTGCAAATTGCAATTTTTTCATAATCTGGCATTATTTTTGCAAAAGGAATGTGTTTTGGAGCATCTTTTCTTCTAATGTCGCAGTGTATTTCATCTGATATTAAAAAGATGTCGTGCTTTTTCACAAGTTCTGCTATTTTATTTAATTCTTCTTCACTCCACGCCCTTCCAGTTGGATTGTGTGGCGAACAGAATATAAATAATTTAACATCGCTTCTTGCCATCTTTTTATCTAAATCTGAAAAGTCAATTTCATAATTTCCTTCTCCATCGTAGATTAAATCACTTGTTATATATTCTCTACTTACTCTGTCTGCACAAAGTGCAAATTGAGAATATCCTGGAGTTTGGAAAAGTGCTTTTTCATCTTTTTTTAATACATATTTTATTAATTTTTCAAGTGCTGGGATTACTCCATCGCTTATTACAAATTCCCTTCTGTCAATGTCCCAGTCGTATTTATCTTTGCACCAATTAGAAACTGCGTGAAAAATCTCATCGTCATAGTTTGCAGTGTAGCCCAAGATTTTTCTATCAAGTCTTTCTTTTATTGCTTCAAGTATTTCTGGTGCGCATGAAAATTCCATATCTGCAACCCACATGTGTATGAATTCATCTCGAGTGTAAGGAAGCTCTAAATCCTTTGAACCAAATATATAAGACTTATAGCCTTCTAGCTTCATTGCATTTGTATCTCTTCTATCAACTTTCTCGTCAAAATTATACATTTAATCCCTCAGTTATTTTTCTACTACTTCAAATCCCTTATCTTTTAATATTCCTGTAACAGAATCTTCTGGCACAAGGTGAGCAGCTCCAACAAGTACAAAGTAAGTGTTTTTTCCATCTTGATTTAATAATTTTTCTATTTTGTCGGCCATACCCTTATCTCTTGTGTCAACTAATGCCTTGTTAAATTTACTGTTGGCTTCATCTTGACCGTCTTTTTTATAGGCATTTTTGATATAAGTTTTGTCTGATTTAATCCAAGCTTCAAGCATTTCGTCAAGGGATTTATTTATATTTTTATATCCATTTTTTTCAATTTCATCAACTGTTTCTTTTATCAATGTTATATATACATCTTTGTCAATTCCAGCTAATAAATCTCTTTGAAGTTCAATAGTTTCAAGCTCATCAACTTTAATTCCGTTAAGAAGTGCTTGTGATAAGAAATAAGATTCAACTCCAAACATTGAGTTGCCAGCACCACCAGTTGGATCTATTGAAATAGAATTATAAACTGCCCATGGTCTCATCTTTGCAATGGCTTCTTTTTTAAGTCCTAGATTTCCAAATATTTTTACAACCTTAGCATATAATTCATCTCCCAAGTCAGCCTTTAGGGAGTTATCATCTTTATAGTACATTGCTTCTTGCATTATTTTTGTGGCATCAGGATTAGTTAAGTCAACTTCCATGTAAATCTTAGAAGATTCTTTAAGTGCATCTGTAATTTCTTTTCTAATAGGATACATTTCATTTTTACCAACGTGGATTGATCCAAGCATATAAATTTTGTTGTCCTTATTTTTAACTTCGTAGAAATATCCCTTGGCAACTTTATTTTCACTTTGAAGTCTGTTATTTACAGTTCTTGCATAAAGTGCAAGCATTTCTTGAAGTGGCATTTTAGCATTTAAATAAGCTTCATCATTTGATCCAAAGAAGATTTTAGCATCTTGTAAATCGGCTAAATTAAATTCACCTTTGTTTAAAAGTTTAGAAATAGAATTTAAAACTTCAAGTCTAGTTAAGTTTTTAAATTCAAAATCTCCACCAGTTTTTATATCTCTATCTTCTAGCTTTTTCTTTGCAAGTGAATATGAAGATTTTGCATCTTCTAGTGTTATTTCTTTTCTAAAATCAGTTCCATCTAAGAACTTACCAGCAGGGAATAAACCACTAAATTGTACTTCATTTAAATCATTAGTAGCCCATGGACTAAAGACTGGAGCCTTAAAAGTTTGAGGATTTGCCTTCTTTTCTGCAGTTTCTTCAACCTTTGTAGTATTATTTTCTAATGCCTTTGCACTTTCTGCAAATGTAGGCATTAAAAGTGAAGGTGCAAGTAAAAAAAGTGCTGCTATATTTTTAATTTTTTTCTTTTTCTTTTTAATTATCTTCGGAAAATTAATTTTAATCATATTATACCTCCATAATATTTTTTAATTTTTCAATAAGAAGTTCATTTTCATCTTTATTTAAGATACAAAATCTAATGAAAGAATCATCTAAATTCTTAAAAGTTTTACAGTCACGTATTATAATTTTATCTTCTATCAACTTATTTCGCAATAATGTTGACGACATTTTATTTAAAATTTTTACTAGTATGAAATTACCATAACTTTCATAGGCTTTTAAATTTTTTATTTGAGATATTTCTCTAAATAATTTTTCCCTCTCATCGCTAATAAAGTTAAAAACTTTATCTATATATTCTTCATCAGAAAACATAACTCTTCCACATATATCTGCTGCAGAATTTATCTGCCACAAAGTGGTGTTGTCATTAAAATGTGAGAGAAGTTTTTCGTTAGAACTCAATCCATAGCCAAGCCTAATGCCAGGAAGTCCAAAGAATTTAGAAGTTCCCCTAACTACAATTATATTTTTGTAATTATTTATTAGATTTGTAGAAGAAAAAACTCCCGTATCAGTAAATTCAACATAAGTTTCATCTACAATTAAATTGACATCAGTCTCATTTAAAATTTTTTCAATTTCATCTCTTGTAAATATAGTCCCAGTGGGATTATTTGGGTTTGCAAAGACCATGAGTTCAATTTTATTTTCATTAATCACATTTATTAAATCATCTAAATCAATTTTAAAATTATTCTCTTCATTTAGATTGTATTCATAAATTTCTGAATTAATATTTATAAGTTCATGCTCATATTCAGAATAACATGGAGATAAAATCATTGACTTTTTTGGATTAAAAAACTTTATAGAATCCTTTAAAATTTCTGTAGATCCAAGCCCCAATATAATATTTTCAGGTAAAACTTGAGTATAATTTGAGATAGATTTTTTTAAATCTACATAATCTACATCGGGATAAGCAGATAGTAAATTTAAATTATCTTTTAAAGCATTAATTGCTCTATCACTTGGACCTAAAGGATTAATATTAGATGAAAAATCCATAATTTCATTTAGATCTATGTTATTTTTCTTAGAAATTTCAAAAATATTAGCACCATGACTATTCATATAAACACCTCGATAATATTGTACCCAATTTGATATAATTATAATATAATACATAAATTTGGGTAAATGTTAAATAGCGAGGTACTTATGAATAATTTTAGAAATGATTACAAAGATTTTGGATGTCCTGAAATTTACGAAGAAATAAAAAATATATACAATAAAAATATTTCTGGATATGGCACAGATGAAATATCAAATGAAGCTAGAAAATTAATTTTAAAAGAACTAAATAGAGATGTAGACATTGAATTTATATCAGGTGGAACAGCTGCAAATATACTTGCTACAACTTGCGCACTAAGACCTTTTGAAGCAGTACTATCTGCATCATCAGGCCACATTACACATCACGAAACTGGATCAATAGAAGCAACTGGACACAAAGTAATAACAGTAAAATCAGACAATGGAAAAATTAAACCAGAAGATATTGTAGATGCACTTAAAGTTCACAATACAGAAGTTGATGTAAAAATAAAAATCGTCTATATTTCACAGACAACAGAAGTTGGCACAGTTTACTCAATAGAAGAAATAAGAGAAATTTATAAAACTTGCAGAGAGAATAATCTATATCTATACATTGACGGGGCAAGACTTGCCCATGCAATGGCTGCAAATAAGTCAAAAATTTCTGATTATGTAGATATATGTGATATATTTACAATAGGCGGTACAAAAAATGGAGCAATATTTGGCGAAGCGCTTGTAATAATAAATGATGAAATGAAAAAGGACTTTAGATATTATCTAAAACAAAAGGGTGCAATGATGGCAAAGTCATTCTTAATTGGACTTTCCTTTAAAGTGCTTTTCACAGATGATGTCTATTACAAAAATGCACAAAAAGCTTATAAAATGGCAATGAAATTAAAAGAAGAGCTTGAAAACATAAATAGAGAAATAGTTTTTGCAGAGTCAAACCAAATATTTATTAAATCAAGTCCAGAAGAAATAGAAAAACTTAAAGAAAATAATGAATTTGAAGTTGAAAATAAAGAAGAGAGCATAATAAGACTTGTAACTGACTACAGAACAAGTGAAGACGACATTGGGGGATTTATTAAAAGTTTAATAAAATAGGAGGAAAAAATGTTAAAGAAAAATATGATTGTTGAAGAAGCAGCAAGAGAGAATCCAAAGGTAATGAAAAAACTTATAGAACTTGGAATTGAATATGACTTTGTAGCACTAGAAGAACTTGGAAAAGTACTAGAAGAAGAAAATATAGACTTTAAAGAGTTCCTAGAATCAGTTGGCGAAGTAGAATTTGAAGATATGGATAGAGTTTACAAGATGAACACTGAAGAATTAGTAAACTATATAGTAAATGAAATCCATCCATATGAACTTGATTTAGTTGAACAAATAGATGAATTATTTAGAAAATCTATTAAAAAATACTACAGAGCAAGAGGCGAGCAATTATTTGTAATATATGAAGTGCTACTACTAATCAAGGCAGAACTAGTATCACACTTTGCAAGCGAAGAAGAATATGAATTTAAAGACTTACTTGCAGGAAAAGAAGTAGACTTCGAAAACCTATTAGCAGAACATGAAAAGACAATTGGATTATTTGACAGAATCAAATACCTAACAAGAGACTACAAAATGAATGCAGAAGAGGAAGAAGTATTAGAACTAAATAAATTAATGGAAGAACTTGATGTAGATACAAGAAGACATATATTTATAGAAAACGAAATCTTATTTAAAATGTAAAATGATGAAGGCAGGGAATTAAACCCTGCCTTTAAAAAACCTTTTATTTTATATTTGGAGGGGCATTAGGGGCGTCATGTATGCCCATCCAAGTATAAAATAGCTTTAAATTAGGATTTTAAATTGATTAAAAATACTTACAATTATATAATACTAATATAGTAAAAAGTTAAAGGAGAAAATCTAATGAAGTGCAATAATTGTGGATATGAAAATGTAGATGGCGCAGTATATTGTGAAAATTGTGGAAATAAAATTTCAGAAACTTCGAATAATTCAAATAATGAATTTAGAAATAATAGAGATTACAACTATAATTATGAACCTAAGAAAAAATCACCATTGGGCAAAATATTAGCAGCAATAGTTCTCGTAGTAATTATTGGTGGCGGAGCTTTTTTTGGACTAAATTATAAGAAAAATAGCGAAATAAAAGAATTACAGTCACAATTAGAAGTTGAAAGACTAGATAAAAACTACAAGAATATGATTACTATAAATCAAAAACTTTACGATTTAACAGGTGACGAAAGCTACAAAGAAGAAATAAGCTCAATAATAAAAGCTAAGGAAAATGAAGAGAAAAGGGAAAATGTAGTTAATTTAATTAATAATGGAGAGTTAGAAGAATCTCTTAGCATTATAAAAAATCTAGAAAATAGTACTTCAGGCGAGGAAGTTTCTCTTTTAAAATCTAAATTTTCAAAAAAGGTAAATGAAATAGTCACAACTTATAACAGCAATAAAGATTATGAATATTCAAGAAATCTTTTAAATTCACTACTTGGTATAGATGCTGATAATGAGAATTTAAAAAATTTATTAGATGCTACTAATAAGAAAGAAGAAGCTGAGAAGCAAGAGGCAGATAAAAAGGCTAAGGAAGATGCAGCTAAAGAAAATAAAGCTAAGAAAAATTCTAAAAAGAATACTCTTCAAAGCATTGGTGAAGGTTTAATTGGAAAGACAATCTATGTATCTGCACAAAGTGCAAATATAAGATCAGGCCCAGGCACAGACTATGCACATATCTACACAATATCTAAAGGAGATGGAGTTTACGTTGTAGGATACACAGTTAATTCTAGAGGAATACTTTGGCTAAACACTGGAGATGGATGGGTTTCATATAAGAATTTTGACGGAAGTTTAAAATACTAAATAAGATTAAGGCGAGGAAACTCGTCTTTTTTTATTACTCCCTTGAAAATGTATATAAGAGGTGTTATTATAATAACAGAGACACCCCCCTGGGGGTATGAAGGGAGGAATTATGAATAAAAAATACGATGTAGGTGGAATGACCTGTGCATCTTGTGTTGCTAATGTTACAAAAGCAGTTGAAAAGCTCGATGGAGTTAAGGATGTAAATGTAAATCTTATGACAAATTCCATGAAGGTCGACTTTGATGAAGATAAATTAAATGATGAAAATATAATAAGTGCAGTTGAAAATGTTGGTTACAGCGCAAGTGTCCCTGGTGAGAATATAAAGGAAGTAGATACAGATGAGAGAGAAGAAAATTTAAAACATAGACTTATTTACTCCACTGTATTTATGCTAATACTAATGTATATTGCAATGGGACATATGATTCACTTACCTATTCCCCACATTTTCATGGGAACAAGTGGTGCAATTATATTTGCCTTTACTCAATTTTTATTGGCACTTCCTGTAATTTATATAAATAGAGATTTTTATATTTCAGGATTTAAAGGACTAAAAAATAGAGCTCCAAACATGGACACATTAGTTGCCATAGGTTCATCAGCGGCAATGCTATATGGCATCTTTGCAATATATATGATGGCTTATGGATTTGGAACTGGAAATTTAGAAATAGTTGATAGATATAGAGAGAATTTATATTTTGAATCAGCTGCAATGATTTTAACTCTAATAACTGTTGGTAAATATTTAGAAGAAAAATCTAAAAATAAAACTAGAAATTCACTTTCTAAATTAATGGATCTTGCTCCAAAAATGGCAACAGTTATAGAAAATGACAAGGAAGTTGTAAAAAATGTAGAAGATGTGGCACTTGGAGATATAATTATTGTAAGACCAGGTGAATCTGTTGCAGTAGATGGTGAAGTTGTGGAAGGTGCATCATCAGTTGATGAATCAGCAGTTACTGGAGAGTCAATTCCAGTTTCAAAAACTGTTGGAGATAAAGTTATATCTGCATCAATTAACACAACTGGATCCTTTAAGTTTGTAGCTCAAAAAGTTGGAGAAGATACGACAATATCACAAATCATCTCCCTAGTAGATGAGGCAAATCAATCAAAGGCACCTATTGCAAAGCTTGCTGATAAGATATCAGGCATATTTGTCCCCGCAGTACTTTTAATCTCCATTGTGACATTTATTGTGTGGATGTTAGCGGGATATGGATTTGAAAATGCACTTAACTTTGCAATCTCAGTCCTTGTAATATCTTGTCCATGTGCGCTAGGACTTGCAACACCAGTTTCAATAATGGTTGCAACTGGAAAGAGTGCAGACTTTGGACTACTGTTTAAAAATGCAGAAATACTAGAAAACCTTCATAAGATAGATACAGTTGTAATGGATAAAACTGGAACAATCACAGAAGGAAATCCAGTTGTGACAGATGTAGTTACAAATCTTAATGAAGATGAATTTCTACAAATTGCTGCATCAATAGAAAAATCTTCACAGCATCCACTTGCAAATGCAATACTAAATTACGCAGAACAAAAGAATATAAATCTTATAAATACAGAAAACTTCCACTCAGTAAGTGGTAGAGGAATTGCTGCAGAAATAAATGGCAAAAAGTACTTTACTGGAAATAGAGAGTATATGGAAGAAGAAAATATATCTTTAGATGGATTTTATAAGAAAGCCGAAGAACTTGCAGAAGAAGGCAATACTTCAATGTACTTTGCAGATTCTAAAAAAGTAATAGGCATAATATCTGTAAAGGATCTTCCAAAGGAAAATTCTAAGAAGACAATAAAACTATTGCAAGAAATGAATAAAAAGGTTTATATGCTAACTGGAGACAATGAAAAGACAGCCAATGCAATAAGTAGAGATTTGGGACTTGATAAAACTTATGCAGGACTACTTCCTCAAGATAAAAATAAAATCATAGAAGAAATTCAAAAATCTGGCGAAAAAGTTCTAATGATAGGCGATGGAATAAATGACGCACCATCACTTGCCATTTCTGATATAGGTATGGCAATAGGAAGTGGTACAGATGTGGCCATTGACTCATCAGATGTGGTGTTAATGCGAGATGATTTAATAGATGTTGTTTCAGCAATAGAACTTTCAAAGGCAACAATTAAAAATATAAAGGAAAATTTATTCTGGGCATTTTTCTACAATACAATAGGAATCCCAATAGCAGCAGGAGTATTCTTCATACCATTTGGACTTAAATTATCTCCAATGTTTGGAGCATTTGCAATGAGTCTAAGCTCAGTATTTGTAGTAAATAACGCACTTAGACTTAGAAGATTTAAGCCAAAGAGTGTTGAAAGTGTTGGAGAAGAAAAACCTGTGGAAAAATCAAAAGAAAATACAAATAGGATAATCGTAGAAGATATGACTTGTGAACACTGCGAAAAAAGAGTATCAGATGCCATAAATAATACTGGCAAGGCAAGAAATGTGAGGGCAGATCACAATACAGGTGTTGTAGAATTTATAGACCTTGGAATAAGTAGAGAAGAAGTTAGAAATGCAGTTGAAACTGCTGGATATAAATTAAAAGAAAATATTGGAGGAAATAATATGGAAAAAATTTTAAAAGTAGAAGGAATGAATTGTAATCACTGTGTAGCATCAGTTACAAAGGCACTAGAAGGCGTAGATGGAGTAGAAAAAGCAGATGTATCACTAGATGACAAAAAAGCAGTAGTTACAATTTCACAAGACGTAGATAATTCTAAGCTTGAAAAAGCAGTAGAAGACGCAGGATTTTCTGCAAAAGCAGAATAATGAGAGCGGACAAAGACACACAACTTAGAAAATTAAAAACAGTTAGAGGTCAAATAGATGGCCTTATAAAAATGGTTGAGGACAATAGATATTGCCTAGATATATCAAATCAACTAATGGCGTCAATATCAATTTTAAAAAACATAAATAAAGACGTCTTGACTGCACATCTAAGGGGTTGTGTAAAGGACTCTTATAACAAGAGTGAAGATGAAATAGAAGAAAAAATAGAAGAAATAAATGTGATAATTAATAAATTATCTAAATAAAATTTGATGTGCATCGGGACTGTCTCAAAACTTAGTGAAAAGAGACAGTCCTTTTTATTTTATTAACATTTTATTTTTAAGATACTTTAAACAAAAATTTATAATATTAATCACAAAGTACATCCCCAGTTGTAAGAAGACTAAGAAACGAGGGCTGACCTCGACTTGGGACTGTCCCTCATCTAAATAAAAAACAAAACAAAAAACTTAAAAAAATTAAATAAGAAAAAGAAATTAATATAATTTGGGACTGTCCCTTAACCTTGATAAAGAAGTCTCTTTAATTCATTAACTCAGTCTCAATTAATGAGGTGCACCCAAAAACTCTGCAAATAAAAAAAGACTGTTCAAAAAACAGCCTTTGAAATATGTAAGAAAACTTTCAACCCTTCACATTCCTCCTAGTTCCCAAATACTCAAATTGACAAACTAATTTATTGTCCTTATTTTCTACTTTCCTAAACAAAAAATAATGATCCCTGTTGTCCCTTGAATTCTTGGCATTTAATCTAAAGTAGTTGCAACCAGTTGACACCATGTGATATAACAAATCATCAGCCAAAAATGTAAGGGGAATATTAATATTTGCAAATCTATAAAAGTTCTCCTCAAATTTGCTGTAATTGTCAGAAAAATAATCAAATTGAACACTATTTTTTTCTAATTTATTCACAAAATCACAACTCCTCCATAAGTACAATTCTAATAATATTATCAAAGGAAATATTAATAGGCTCATCACCACTTAAATAAATACTAGATCCAATAATTTCCTTAATCCTTCCAATATAAGGATCAACCCTAAAATCAGTGTATACCATGACTTCAAGCTTATTTACATAAACCTGACTAATGCTAATTAAAATATCCTCATCATCCATTTTATTTGAAACATCAATTACATCGCCCATATGATTAAGTGCAGAAGTGTGTTCAGATATAAAAAACCCCATCCACTTTGCCATGCCACGATCCACATATTCCCTTGCAGATTTATAAGGCAGATAATCTCTTCTCATATCGTACCATCCATTCCACCACAGTGACCACCAATTAACTTACTTCTTTCCACAACACGAGAGCCTTCAACAAGAGATGTAGCCCTTTGAATAGAAGTATAACCAAACCTATCCCTAATGCTATCTATTGCCTTATCTAGTCTCTCTTCCTTTTCAATTTTTTCTACATCATCAAAAAAGTTAAAAATAGTCCTAGACTCGTCAACTAAATTGTCATAACTTACTCCTAAATTTCTCACAACTCCGCCATCATATTTCTCGCGAAATAATTTTATAACCTCGCTGCAAAGCACCTTAGTTGACTGACTTGGGTTAATGGTTTTTCTAGCACTTATAGAATTTTTATTTTCCTTGTAAGAAAAACCAACATAAATTGCAACCACAGAAGCTTTCTTTTTAATCCTTCTAATTCTAACAGCAACTTGCTCGGCAATTTCATTTAGTACAATTTCTATCTCTTCTTGAGTTTCATAATCTCGAGGAAGCACCTGAGAATTGCCAAGACCCTTTGATTTTGCCTTGTAAGGAATAGAAGCCTTGGACTCATCGACACCATTTGCGTGAAACCAAAGTTGAAGACCAATTATGCCAAGCTCGCTTTTTAGGACATCTGGATTGTAATTTGCAAGGTCACGAATGCTGTAGATGTATAATTTGTTTAGCCTTTTCTTCATTCTCTTTCCAATTCCCCAAAAATCAGTCATCTCACTTATGTTCCAAACTTTATTTTCCACATCCTCATAGGACCAATTAGCACGCATAGTTTTAGTCTTTTTAGCTTCGTTATCAAGTGCAAGCTTTGCAAGAAGAGGATTGGCATTGCTCATGCCAACTGTAGAGAAAACTCCAGTCTTTTTCCAAATCTCGTGTTGAATCCTCTCAGAAACAAGGTCAAGCTTCTTTTTTCTACTCATATTTTTATTGGGAATAAAATAATCTAAACTCTTAGTAAGATCAATAAAACCCTCGTCAATGGAATAAGGATGAATATCAATACTTGGTGCATAATTTTGAAAGACCTTTTGAATTTTTAAATTCTCCTCGATATAGAGAGCCATGCGAGGTGGCACGATCAAGGTGTTCTTAGCCCACTTCTCCACATGATTTATATAATTAGGAGTAATCTCAATATTTTGACGTCTGGCATTTTCAAAGCTAAACTTTCTAGTATTAATATCAAAGGGAAGATCCCTCGCTCTTCCAACATTACTTTTGCCAAATACCTTTTTAAAAACAGGAGAACTTGCAAGAATAAGTCCGCTAGAATTGTCAGACCTACTCATTACGCACAGAGAAGTAGTAAGAGGATTTAAATTTCTCTTGACGCATTCCACACTTGCATAAAAAGACTTAATGTCAACAAAAGCAATATCAGATTTTGGTTCCAAAGAATAATCAATTAAACTCATAAACCCTCCATAAACAAAAATTCAAAAATATATTTTAGTAATATATTTACATAAAAACAATAGTTTATACTTACATTCTAAAACAAACAAGATATAAATTCAATAGGTTTCAGAAAATTTGTTTAATGGTAGTGAGGCGAGCGACGAGTCGCGAGACGAACGGTCTTCACAGCGAAGCCAAAGGCTGAGCTGATGAAGAACCTTATCCAGGGACTGCAGAAAATACGACTGAATAAGGAGTATTTTCAAAGGAGTCGGACAGAAATAGAAGAGGCGAGCGGCTGGCCGCGAGACGAACGGTCTTCACAGCGAAGCCAAAGGCTGAGCTGATGAAGAACCTTATCCAGGGACTGCAGAAAATGCGACTGAATAAGGAGCATTTTCAAAGGAGTCGGACAGAAATAGAAGAGACGAGTGACAAGTCGCGAGGCGAACGGTCTTCAGAGCGAATATGAGCGAAGCGAAATATAAGTTGATGAAGAACCTTATCCAGGGACTGAAAAATGAGGGCTGTCCTTTCCAATTTACAACAAAAAATTTATATTAACATAAATTTATAAAAGTGAAACTCTTAGATTAAAAAAGGGCTGTCCTCCTCAATTAAAAAACTGTCTTCTCTAAAGATAAAATAAATAATCAATCATCTAATAACAATGAAACGTAATAATAATTTGGGATTGTCCCTAAACTTACAAAAAGGGACAGACCTTTTTATTTTATTAACATTTAATTTTCATAAGATATTTTAAACAAAAAAATATAATATTAATCGCAAAGGACAGCCCCAATTTGGAATTGTACCTTAACTTAGGAAAAAAGAACAGACCCATTAAAAATACAAAACACAATAAAAAAGGATCACCAAAAGGCAATCCCATAAAATTATCTAAAAATATTAAAAAATCCAGTAGATTGAATAAACAATATAAGCATAATAACTGGCACAAAATACTTAATCATAATAGCATAAAGCCACTTGCGACTAAACTTCTTTCCCCCATGCTCCATTTCATCAATAATCCACTGTGGAGTCATAATCCATCCAATAAGAATAGAAGAAAGTAGAGAAATAAAAGGCATCATAAAACTATTGCTTATATAATCCATAATATCTAGTAGCTGACCAGTAGTGCCATTAGGAAGATTGACCTCAACATAAAATATGCTGTATCCAAGAGCAATAACACAAGTAGCAATTAAATAAACAATAGATAAAACAACAGTTGCCCTCTTTCTTTGAGCATTTAAAATCTCCATATAATTTGCAACAATGGATTCAAGCACGGATATGCAAGAAGTAAGAGCTGCAAAAGCTGCAAGTACAAAGAACACAAGGCCAATAATCCTTCCACCAAATCCCATTTCATAGAAAACCTTAGGAAGAGAAATAAACATAAGCCCAGGGCCTGCACTCATTCCGTCAATACCAAGAAAAACAAACACAGGCGGAATAATCATTACACCAGCCAAAAAGGCAACACCTGTATCCATTAATTCAATCATGGAAACAGATTTAGAAAGATCAACATCCTTTCTCACATAAGAACCATAAGTAATCATAATACCCATGGAAACACTTAGTGAAAAGAAAAGTTGACTCATAGCATCAAGAGAAATCTGCAAAAACCTTGACACAGTCATACCACTAAAATCAGGCTTTAAATAAAGCATGAGCCCATCAATACCAGTTCTAACCTCACCAGCATCAGTAGTAGACTTAAGAGTTAAAGAGTAAATAGCAATGCCAATAACCATAAATAAAAGCACAGGCATAATCACTTTAGAAACTCTCTCAATGCCCTTCTCAACACCACCATATACAATAAAAGAAGTTAGAAGCATAAAAAATAAACTAAACCACACAGAATTAGGCGAAGAAATAAAATTAGAAAAAGTATCGCTCTCCGCTGCCAAACCAACCTTGCCAGTTAAAAATAAAACAATATAATTTACAATCCATCCGCCAATAACGGCATAATAAGTCATGATAAGAACTGGCACTAGAAAAGTAATAACACCTAGAAACTTCCACTTCTTTCTCATGTTCTCATAAGCGTAGATGGCACTCTTGCCAGTCTTTCTACCAATAGCAAGATCAGTTGTCAAAAGGACAAAACCCACTGTGAGAACCAGCAGTAGATAAATAATGAGGAAAACTCCCCCGCCATTTTTAGCTGCCAGGTATGGGAATCTCCATAAATTTCCAACACCAACAGCACTGCCTGCCGCCGCAAAGACAAAACCAAGTTGTCCAGTAAACCCTGTCCTTTTTTTCATTTCAATACCTCTTTTCAAAAAATAATAATGAGATAATCATATCACAAAATGAAGGGAAATATGAAAGTAAATATATTAATATAATCAAATTTATTACCTTAATACATTGAATAAAAATTACATTAATGTATAATTAAATTAAAATATATAGGAGGTAAGCAATGAAAAAACTATCCAAAATCTTAGTACTTGTGTTGACATTTGTAGCTATACTTAGCATTAACACATTTGCAAAATCTGATATATTATTATCAGTAGATGGAAAGAAAGTAGACACAGATGCAGCAGCATTTATAGAAAATGGAAGGACACTTGTCCCTGTTAGATTTATCTCAGAAGCACTCGACAAAAAAGTAGAATGGGACAGCAATGAAAAGAAAGTAACAATACTGGACGACAAAGGCGAAGTATCAAAAATCGAATTAAAAATCGAATCAGACAAAGCAAATCTATATGACAAAAACCAAAACAAAAAAGAAATCACATTAGATGCAAAGGCAAAAATAGTAAATGACAGAACATTCGTACCAGTAAGATTTATAGCAGAATCACTAGGAGTAAATGTAGACTGGGATAATGACAACAGAGTAGTAATCATTGGCGACAAAGCAAAATACAATAAAGACGAATTTACAAAAATAAGACAAAAAGAATCAAAAAAAGTAGAAGAGAAATCAGAAAATAAAATAGTTGTAGAAAAAGAAGCGGCCTACATGTCAGTAGACACATCAGGTTCTCTATATATAATGCAAGATGAAACAAATCCAAATATGTATATAGTATCCCTATTTGATAATGGAGAAGGATATGAAATAGAGCCAGTATTTGTATCATCAATAAATACAGTATATGATGCCAATAAAAAATCATATATATATCAAGATGAAGAAGTAAAGTTAGAATTTAAACTTACTGACTATGGATTAATATGGGAAGGAATTCCATTTATAAAAATAAACGAAGATAGAGATTATGACTATAAAGACAATAAAATATATGAAAATGAAAAAGTAGTATTTGATGTTGAAAAATTTATAAAAGAAAATAATTTATAATAAATTTAAAAGAGATGGCGTTAATCGTCATCTTTTTTAATTTGCAAATAATTTACTTTATGGGAAAGAACTTTAAATTTAAATGGTAATCAGTAAATGTATAGATTAAACTTTATTAGATATGAACAATAATTTATATTAAAGACAGCCACAGTGCTATATTTTTTTATGATAGAATATATTTAATAATAAAGTTGGGAGGTAATTATGCAAGGTGGTGCTACTCAACTTCTATCTTTTTTAGAAGGAGTTAACAATAGATATATTATTCCAGTTTATCAAAGAAGTTATGATTGGAAGATTGAAAACTGTAAACAATTATATAATGACTTAATGAGTCTTATTAGAGAAAATAGAGAGAATCACTTTTTTGGAAGTATCGTTTCTGAAGCTGTTGGTGGTGGTTCTACTATTGATATCCACATTATTGACGGTCAGCAAAGGCTTACTACTATTACTCTCTTACTTCTTGCTATTTCAAATTTAGTTAAAAATAATGAGTTGGAATCTGAATATAATGACTTATCCAATCAAATTTTAGAAGTTTATATTATTTCTAAGTGGGCAAAAAAAGATGATATGATAAAACTTATCCCAATTAAAAAGGACAGAGAAGCTCTTAGAAATTTAATTTTTGGAAATGAAGATGAATATATTGAAAATTCTAATCTAACTATTAATTACAAGTATTTTTATGACAGACTTAAAAAAGATTTTAGTATTATTGATTATTTTTATGATGCAATAAAGAAACTTCAAATTATTTCTATAAGTTTAGATAGATATGATGATGCTCAACTTATCTTCGAAAGTTTAAACTCCACAGGTCTTGCTCTTAGTGAAGGTGACAAGATTAGGAACTTTATTCTTATGAATTTATCTCAAGATGATCAAACTAAATACTATGAAAATTATTGGGTTAAAATTGAAAATTTAACTAAGAAAAATATAGATAGTTTTGCGAGAAACTACATCAGCATTAAGACTAATTCCACTCCTACAATGTCTAAGGTATACATGGAATTTAAAAATTATGTTAAGAAAATTGATCTTTCTCTAGAAGAATTATTAACTGATATGCTTAGATATTCTAAGTTTTATAGAAAGTTATTAGATGGAAATAGTGGTTTAGATAATAAGGAACTAGATAAAGTTTTATTTAATTTAAAAAGACTTGAGATAACTGTAACTGAACCATTTTTCATGGAAGTTTTTAATTTAAATGACAAAGAGATACTGTCTACTGATGAACTTGCTGAAATATTTAAAGTGATTGAGATTTATCTATTTAGAAGAAATATTTGCGATGTTGCAACTAATGCTCTTAACAAGATTTTCTTAAATTTAAACAGAGAGATTATTAGATACGACGACACTGCTGATAATTATGTGGACAAGCTCAAGTATAATTTAATTAGCAAGAGAGACAGCGGCAGATTCCCTGACGACGATGAGTTCTATGAAAGTTTAAATGCTAAGCAAATTTACCTAATGCGTGGTAAATATAAGAATTACTTGTTCAATAAGTTTGAAAATTACAATACTGTTGAGACTAAGGATGTTTTCAATCATCTTGATGAAGGGACTTACAGCATTGAACATATTATGCCACAGAAATTAAATAAAGTGTGGGCTAAGGAACTTGGCGAGAATGCAGAAGAAATTCACGAAAAATGGATTCATAAATTAGGTAATTTAACTTTAACAGGATACAATTCTGACATGGGCAACTCTTCTTTTGAGAGAAAAAGAGATGGAGAACATGGTTTTAAAAATAGCGGCATAAGAATGAATCAGAATTTAGCTAAGTTAGATAAATGGACAGAAGATGAAATTATAAACAGACACGAGAGAATGCTTGATTTAGCGACAAATGATATATGGAAGTATCCAGTTACTGAATTTAAACCTAAGAGAAAGGAAATGGATTATTGTTCATTGGCTGATGAGGAATATAATTTAACTGGTAGAAGTATTGAAAAAATTGGTTTTGGTGGAGATGAAATAGCTGTAACGACTTGGGTAGATGCTTATATACAAGTTGTAAAAATTTTACACGAAGAAGATAAGTCTATTTTAATTGATTTAGCAAATAATGATGAAAATAATATTTTAACTTATAATTTTTCTAGTGAATATAAAACATACTTAAATTATGAAAAAATTGATGAAAATATATATGCAAATACTCAGACTTCTACTAATGTAAAACTAAAAATATTGAGGAATTTATTTGAATTATATGATGAAGATTTAGAGAACTTAGTTTTTTATTTGGGAGATAGGAGAAGTGTAAGTAATTCAGGAAATCCTATAAAAAAAGATTATTGGAAAATTGCAATTCCTATTATTAAAGAAAAGAATGTAGAAAATAATATTTTCACAAATGTTAATAAAAGTAAAAATTCATGGATAATTGGTTCATTTGGAATCAATGGTTTTGGAATATTTTGTTGGTTTTATAAGAGTATGGTTAAAGTCTCATTGATATTAGATAGTTCAGATAAGAAAAACAATAAAGATGCATTTGAATATTTATTTAAGGACAAAGAAGAAATAGAGAATAATTTAGGATTTGAATTGTCTTGGAATAAGCTCGAAGATAAAAATCTTTCTAGAATTGATGTAGTTTTGGAAGATGAAAATTGCTACGAAAGAGAAAATTGGGAAAAGTATGCAAATTTCCATGCAGAAATGAGTGATAAATTATATAAAGAATTAGTTCCTAGACTTAGAGATTATATTAATAAATAAATTTTTTAAGACAGCCATAGCGCTGTCTTTTTCATACTCAATAAATTACCTAAATTTATTTTATAGTGGTAAAATATAATTAATATACATAATGGAGGATTTTATGAGAAAGATTTTTTTAATTTTTACTCTCATGTTTCTACTTACTGCTTGTGGTAAGTCTAATGAGATTGTGTTTAAGTCTGGTGAGAAGTATTCTTTTAATGATTTTCGCATCTATGTCATTGATGATGAAGAGGAAATGACTAGTCATGTGATTTTTAATTCTAAGGATGATAAGGACAAGGAAGAGAAGATAATTGATGTTTTATCTAATCTTGAAACTGCTGATGAGAGCATGAGCTTAGCTTCTATTCCCAATAGAAACAGCCTTATAATCGAGTTTAGCACCGATGATTCTGAGGATGCTTTGTATATGTATGATAGCGAGCGTTACGGAGACACTGGCAAGTTTCACTATTCTTTCTCTGGAGAAGTGGGAGGTCGCGAAGTAACTCTTCTTTCTGATGAGGATATGATAGGAAAAATAAAGGGCATTATTGGTGAATAAAATTAAGTTGTATTTAGGAGGAACTATGAAAAAAGTTTTATTATTTTTGTTGGCATTATTTATGTTAACTGCTTGCTCTAAGGATGAAGGAAAGTCCATCACCTTTAAAACTGGTGAGGAGTATAAATTTGAAGAATTATCTGTGTTAAAAGTTGTAAATGATGACGGAAGTTCCACTTTTGAGTTATTCAAAGGCAAAGATAATCCTGAAAAGGAAAAAGAAATTTTAGATTTACTTTCTAATCTTAATGTTACTGATGAGGAAATCAATAATTTAACTCCAAATCAAGATAGTTTGGTTGTGGAATTTAAAACTGGTGAAAATTATGATGATTTAATTATGTATAGTAGAGACAAGGATATAAACACTGGTTTATATCACTATACTTTTGATGCAGATATTGACGGTGGCAAGAAGGTAACTCTTACTTCTGATGTTGATCTTATAGGTAAGATTTTAGAGATTGTAGAAAAGTAGAGTTAATTTTAAAAATTAATAAAATGAGTTTTTGGGATAGTTCTTTGTGGATTATCCCTTTTTGTGTTTCTTAAAGCTTATAAATGAGAGCTGTCCTCTTTTTGTTCAGAGAAAATTAATAAGAATTTAATTACTCTTATGTGAGGTGCACCCAAAAACACGGACTTTTTTCTTATATATAAAACATCTAAATTTGCCTACTTGATTTTTAAAAAATTTGTAAATTTCTGTCAAGAGCACGTCTCATAGACGTGGGCGAAGC
>Ga0129317_1001154_pt1 | contig 21020 bp, 19 predicted proteins | sample Cm1ome_FD_94430 | JGI IMG/M metagenome (GOLD analysis project Ga0129317, IMG submission 94430) | Eastern black-and-white colobus group fecal microbial communities from Wisconsin, USA - Cm1105 metagenome | ecosystem: Host-associated > Mammals > Digestive system > Large intestine > Fecal | place... | reverse complement strand
TTGGGAATAGAAGGTTTTGGGCAACAGGGTACTATGTAAGTGCCGTGGAACTTAATGAAGCAACCATTGCAAAATACATCAGAAAGCAGGAAAAACAAGATCAGATTGAAGATGAGCTATACACAAAAGAATATGAAGACCCTTTCAAGGGTGTAGCTAAGGAATCAGTCCATAACAGCTTGAACAAAGTGAAAGCCAGCGTCATTCAGGCGCTGGCAGTGTTAAGCACTAAAAAGGGCTTTGTACCGGAAAACCTCTCAAAAGATACTGAAAATTTTCCTCTTGCATCGCTCGTCCCGCAGCCCGTAAAAGGAAAACTATCCTTCTATCGATCGGCTTCCTATCATCCAAAGGTTCTTGTTTGTTGCCCGCCCCGCAGCCCGTAAAAGGGCGGCCTGTGAGCCGCTCTTTCCTGCTCCGCCTGCCCGGCGCACCCGAGCGGAGAGCGGCACAGTAGAGGCCGCGCTTTTTAAGCGCGGCCTCTACTGTGGGAGAGAAACTGCCGGTTCTGCCGGAGAAGGCGCCCATAAAAGGTTTTCGCTTCCAACACCGGGTGAATCGGGCTGCCGCCGGACCCCTTTCGATGACAGAGAACTGCTGCTTGGGCAGCATCGCCCGTTTACGGCCTGCGGAGAAGGTGATGCGGTCGGAATAGGATGCGCTCTGAGACGCCCGCCGGTAATTGGCGCTGACGGGTTCTGCACAAGCGACCAGTTTCTCCTGCGGCTATGACTTGCCGCAGGAGACACCCATTCAGGAATCCTCGACCGCCAAAAGTCCGATTGCATCCGGTGTGCTTCCCCGGCTCAGGACAAAGATGGTATAGGAGATATTGGATCGGACCGTCAGATAGAAGGAAACCAGCAGCTCGGAGAGCGGGTAAACCTCTGCGGAGTTATCTACCAGATCGATCACCCCGAGGTAGGGGGCGGCATACTGTCCGGTTTCCGCAAGGTAAAACTGGTAATCGCCCGGGCGGATTCGTTTGAAGGGGGTGCTCTCCCGGAAACGGACGTCGGTATAGATCATCCGTCCGTTGGCGAGCAAAAGGTCAAGCGGATTGGAGTTGTAGGCCAAATTGCAGAGACGCAGGCAGGAAAGATTTCCCGGATGCGGGCAGGAATCGTCGGTAATTTGTGTCAGATCGAGTCCGCTTGCCGTTTTGGTGACAGCAACTGTATATTGGCTGTCCGCCCGGAAAGGAAGCGATTTTTGCAGGTAGATATAGCCGTCCGGACCTGTCACCGTCACCGTCTGATAGCCATTGGTGACCCGGCCGTATGGGGTCAGCGCCCCAAAGCTCAGGCTGTTGACGATCAGGTTGTTGTTGAGAAAGACCCGGAATGGATTGTAGCCCTCCGCAGCATTGAGAAATCGGACGGCGGCGTTTCTTCCGGCAGTGCAGTAGTAACAGAGATTAGGCCAGCTGACAGAGGGGGGTCCGGGGTAGACAGGTCCTCCCTCGTCGGGATTGGGCAGCGGGATAACCGGGGTGGAGGCGTCCGGTCCGGGGTAGACGGGTCCTCCCTCGCCGGGGTTGGGCAGCGGGATAACCGGGGTGGAGGCGTCCGGTCCGGGGTAGACAGGTCCTCCCTCGTCGGGGTTGGGCAGCGGGATAACCGGGGTGGAGGCGTCCGGTCCGGGGTAGACGGGTCCTCCCTCGCCGGGATTGGGCAGCGGGATAACCGGGGTGGAGGCGTCCGGTCCGGGGTAGACGGGTCCTCCCTCGCCGGGGTTGGGCAGCGGAACCACCGGACGGTTGCGGGAGTAAAAGGTATGATTCGGCAGATACATAGGATGGTAGCTCCTTCATTCAAAAGTCACTGTATTCCATCCTATGTTGCGGCCGCAGTGGTTGTGCCGGTACCGGAAAACAGCGGTACAGTGATAGAAAAACGCATTCATACTCTGGAAGACACTGTATATGCTTCCCGCCTGTGCCGATATGTGCGGAAAAGGATATTCGAAAAAGACCCAAAGAAGTTTTGGGAAGATCATCCGATTCGGGGGAGGAGACCGCACCGAAGATGTACCGGTTCCGAATGCCTGAAAAGAACGGCATCTACCGGCCGAATATTCAGAAGCAATCAAGCGTAAGCAAGAAATAATTTAGCTTTTGTTAAGAAATATATGTAAATATATACATATTATGGATAATCGTTTATGATTTGGGCATGAGCTGGGACAATTAATAACATGAAGAAGGAGCATTCATATGGCAAAACAAAAGCTATCCCTGCCGGTTCGGATTTTTATCGGCATGTTTCTCGGCATCCTTACCGGGCTTTGCTTTTTGGGCAGTCCTGAGTTTACTACGCAGTATATCAAACCCTTTGGCACTATTTACATCAATCTGCTGAAATTCCTGGTGGTGCCGGTCGTTCTGTTTTCGATCACCGATGGGGTTGTTTCCCTGAAGGACCTTCGGCGGGTCGGGTCGGTCGGAATCCGTACTTTTGTTTACTATATCTTCACCACCGCGGTGGCTGTTATCATAGGGCTTGCTTTAGCCAACGCCTTTGTTGGAGCATTTCCCCGTCTGGAAACGAGCGGAGCGGAATATGCGGCGACCGGCTCGAACGTGATGGATGTCATCGTGGGGATTTTTCCAAGCAACGCACTCCAACCGATGGTGGCTTCGGATATGCTCCCTGTCATCGTGATCGCCCTGTTTGCCGGAGCGGGCATTCTTGCTGCCGGTGAAAAGGGAGAAAAAATTGCGGAACTGGTCAACTGCATGAGCGAGGTCGTCATGAAGATCATGATGATGATCATCCAGATTACCCCGATTGGTGTATTCTGCCTGATGTGCAACGTGGTCGCGGTCAACGGACCCTCCATCGTCGGCTCTTTGGCCATCGTTATCGGCGTCGCCTATCTGGGGTATCTGCTCCATGTGGTGCTGGTTTATGGGTTTAGCGTCCGGTTCCTCAGCGGGATGAGCCCCATCGCCTTCTTCCGGGGAATGGCTCCCGCTATGATCTGCGCCTTTACGACAACCTCCTCCAACGCGACCCTGCCGCTCAATATCGAGTGCTGTAACAAAATGGGGGCGGAACCGGAGATCAGTTCGTTTGTGCTGCCGCTGGGGGCAACCATCAACATGGATGGCACCGCAATTTATCAGGCGGTTGCCACCGTCTTTATCGCCAGCTGCTATGGAATTACCCTGACTCTCTCACAGATGGCCATGGTGGTTTTGACCGCTACGCTGGCTTCCATCGGCACTGCCGGTGTGTCCGGAGCGGGGATGATCATGCTTTCGATGGTGCTGAGCGCCGTTGGAATCCCGGTGGAGGGTATTGCACTGATCGCCGGCGTGGATAAGATTTTTGATATGGGGCGCACCACCCTGAACATCACCGGAGATGCGACCTGCGCGATCTGGATTTCAAAGCAGGAAAGGGCGCGCGCTGCCGCAAAATAGATGCCGCAGGCGCGGACCGGATAAAAAATGCCCCGGGATATTTCCCGGGGCATTTTGCGGGATAGAACCCGCCGTTTCAGCGCACCATGCAGTACTGCTTGAGGCTGAAATGTTTCTGAACTACTTCAAAAAGATGGAAACCGTAGTGCTCATACATCTTGACATTGTGCTCGTTGTGGGTTTCCAGCGAAACGAGAAGCCTGTTCTCATCGGCATAGTCGCGCACCGCGTTCATCAGCTTGGTGGCAATGCCTTTGCCGCGCATCGAGGGCCGCACCGAAAAGTAGATAATATGCATTCGCCGGTCGGTGTGCAGGTCGTTGGTCCACTCGGAGTTGAGGTAAGCCTTCCCCTTGATGAAGTTCCAAAGGGTTTTAAGCGAATGGTCGTCACGAATCAGGTAAAGATTGGTCTTGAGCGCGTAAAACAGCTCAACGGCATAGTACTTGAGCGGGTTGTAGGGCTCGCTTTCGTCCGAAACAATGATAATTCCGTTGAGATCGGGGCTGTCGGCGTAGATTTCGCAGTTTTCAAAGAGTTCATCAAGATCGCAGCTAAAAAGTTCCGGCAGAAGTTTTTGACGTTTTTCTGCTTGCGGGATCAAGTTGAGGTAGAGAGGATCTTTTGCGAAGGATTCGGTCAGCAGCGAATTGAGCTTCTCGATATCCTTTTTCTCTACACGGTATAATCGGTCTGTTTTCACAGTTTCACTCACCTTTGTATCGTTGGAGATTGGTTGTTTTGCATATCCACTAGGCGAGTTTTGGCTAGTTCATAATTCCACCCCTATGGAAGAACGCGGTTTTTCGCGCTCCCGATTTGCCGGATGGAGCTGCTTCTCTGAACAATTTCAGTATAGCATTCTATACAAGTCTTTCGCAAACGGATTGTGCAAGGTTTAATCGCAATTGACCGCGGCCAACCGCGTTTTGTTTTGCCAAACGGCGGGTAAACTCCCGAAACCTCTTTATTTCATTGAAATACTCGGCTTTCCTCCGCCCTCTCCAGAAGGGAGGCGAGGGTGCGGCAGTCCTCGGTTTCCTGGCGGATGCTTTGGGCGAGAAGACAGCGCTGCGCGTCCTGCGCCTGTCCGATTTCCCGCAGAATCTGAGAGGAATCCGCGCGGTTTTCCTCCAGCGCGCGCACGGCTTCGAACAGCTCGCAGTGTCCGGGAAGCCGTCCCGCGCCCCACATCAGCCGTTCGGCGGGCTGATGGAGCGCATAGTCGGTAAAATGACGGCAGACCTCACGGCTGAAAAAGCGGGCATAGTGATTGGCGTCGATTCCGGCGAGGGCCTCGAGCGCACCGCGACGGTCGCCCATCGTGAGCGCCTCGGCCGCACGCGCAAGCAGAGTCAAATTGCGCTGGGCATACTGATGCGGAAAAATCACCTCATCGTGCCATGTCAGGCGCACAAAGGCATCCTCGCAGAAACGGAAGGCGGCGAGCAGCTCCCGTTCCAGAGGCCGGGAATCCTCCCAGAGCCGGACGGCTTCCGCATCTCTGTGGGCGAGAGACGCAAAGCGCCGGTTGAGTGCGCCGACCCGGTCGCGGCAGCGGCCGGCCACCCGAAGCGCCTGTCCGACCGCCTCCGTCAGCTCGTCTGCCTGCTGTGAATCGGACCACTCCCGGTCAAGGGAGTTGCACAGCGCCTCGAGCCGCGGAGAAAAATCGAGGGGCGGCAGCAGGCAGCGGTCAAAGGCCAGCAGCAAGCAGCCATACAGCTCATGGTGGAAACGGTAAATATCGGGATCGTAGGCATCGTCGTTGTCAAATTGGGAGTGGTAGTGGGTCTCCATAAAGCTCCCGCCGGCAAAATCGTTGACCAGCGAGGGGACGCCCGCGATTGAGAGGGAGAAGTCATCTGACCAGGTCAGGACAGGGGAGACGACCGAAACCCCGTCGGGGTAGATATGTCCTACATCCCGGAATCCCTGTGAGAATTCCCGGAGAAAACCTGCGTACTCATAGACGCAGCGGATGACATCCTGTGTATCGTGGGCATAGGCGGGAAGCTCGAAATTCAGGTCAGCGATGATTTTTCCGGCCCACTCGGGGTGCACCCGGAAAATCTGGCTGTAAGCGCCGGTCGACCAGTCGTATTTGGTATCAGAAACGCCCCACTCCTCTGCAGCCATCGCACAGAAAACGACGGTATGACGCGGTTTGATTCCGCTTGCGGCAAGCGCCCGTGCGATGCCGAGCATCAGCGCGACGGCGGCGTTATCGTCCTGAAAGCCGGAAAAATAGCTGTCGTAATGCGCACTGACCAGAATCATTGAGTCTGGGTCCGCGCCGGGAATACTGCCTACAATGTTATAGGAGGTCTGCCCGGGGGTTACGGTGGAATGTGCGTCGAACAGAACGGAAATTTCTCCGTCCTCCATCTGGGCGCGCAGTGCGCGGGCATCCCGGCGCGAGAGGGAAAAGGCGGGGGCATCGGCCGGACCGCAGATGTTCTGAGCGTTCAGAGCGGCGGAATCCACCTCGCCGTAGCCGTTTTGCTGTACGGCGATCACCGCGGCTGCGCCGTGCAGGTAAGCCTGATAAACCGGGTAGGAAATCCACCAGTCGTCCCGCTGATTGATATCGGCGAGCACCAGCTTGCCGCGTACGTCGAGCCGGGAAAGCTCGGCTTCGGTGCAGCGCCCGGCGTCAACGACGGCAAAACGTTTCCAGCCGTTGGTGTGAAAATTGGTCTGGTAGCCGCCGAGTTCGCAGTAATGCTCACCGTCTTCGTCATCGGTAAACTGCATCCGCGCCTTGCGGAATTCCCAGCCGTCAACAGGGAAGGGATCTTTGCGCAGATCGGATAATCCGATGGCGCGCATCTCCTCCAGCAGCATTTCACCGGTTTCGAATTCCGCCCTGGAGCCGGCGGTACGGTAACCGAGCACTGAATTGCTCTTAAAACGCTCCATCCGCTTGGCCAGCCGGTAGGAGGCGTCAGGGTCAATCAGCGCGAGGTAGGCGATTTGGTCCGAGGTGGGCCTTGTCATGGCAGACATCTTCTTTCAAAAGGAGTCGGGATCTCCGGTTAAGCCGGAGGGTTGAGCAGATCCCGGAAGGGCATGATGCAGCATGCCGCTCAATAGAAGCTGAAATGTTCCGTTTGCACCGACCGCCCCGCAGCCCATCAGGGGGGCTGCCGCTGCTGGGGTGACAGCCTCCCGCTGTCTGAAGGCTGTTGGCGGTCCGTTTCATCCGGCGCTTGAAGGGAAAGCTTTTTGCCATCACCGGCAGAGCCGGCGGTTCTGTTTGCAAAAGCGGCACAATAGAAAAACGCGATGCGAAAAGGCCGGCATTTCGCATCGCGCAGAGACGGGGCAAATTTGCGGGCAGAGCGGGAAATTTGCAGCGGAGAGGCGGGGCGTTCTGCGAATGCGGCAGGAATCAGAGCTGGTCAGGAAAGCGCGCGGCAGAACCGCTTGAGGAATTCCGCAACGACGCTGCGGGGACAGGCGAGATTGATCCGCTCGAACCCCTCGCCGCCTTCCCCGAAGATCACCCCTTCGTCAAGGGCGAGGCGTCCCCGGTGCAGCATCCGTTCGGCCAGCTCGTCGGGAGAAAATCCGTAGCCGCGGCAGTCCACCCAAAGCAGGTAGGTGCCCTGCGAAGGGATAACCCGCGCGAGCGGAAGCTCCCGGGCAATAAAGCCGGCGGCAAAGCGAAAATTTTCATCGACATAGGCGTTCATCTGGTCAACCCAGTCCTCCGCCTCGTTGTAGGCTGCGATCATCGCGGTTACACCGAGAGCGCCAGGATGGAAAAGTCCGGTGCGCTCAATGGTCTGACGCTTCCAGAGCGCCTGATATTCGGGATTGGGGATCACGATGCTTGACATTTGCATTCCTGCGAGGTTGAAGGTTTTGCTTGGAGCGGTGCAGGAGATGATTCGGCGGCGGTATTCGGGGCAGAGCTTGAGCAACGGATGGTGCTTTACCCCCGCCCGAACGATATCGCAGTGAATTTCATCGGCAATGATCCACTTATCCCGTGCTTCGCAGAGGGAGACGACGGTTTTCAGCTCCTCCTGCGTCCAAACCCGTCCGGAAGGGTTGTGAGGGCTGCAAAGGATCATCCCTTTGACGGTGGGATCGTCCAGTTTGGCTGCAAGATCGTCGAAATCCATCGTGTAATCGCCGTCGCGGCAGATCAGCGGATTCTGAACCACCCGGCGGCCGTTGCCCGCAATTTTTCCGGCGAAGGGGCCATAGACAGGGTTTTGGATGACGATGCCATCCCCCTCGTCCGAGAGGATGCTGATCAGAGCGCCGAGCGCAGGGACAACTCCGGGCGAGAAAAAGATTTCGCCGGGGTCAATCTCCCAGCCGAACCGCCGGAAAAACCAGCCGGTGATTGCGGCCATGCATTCAGGGGTTTTATATTGGGTATATCCAAAGATTCCCTCGTCAATCCGGCGGTGCAGTGCTTCGAGAATCGGGTCGGCACAGGCAAAGTCCATGTCTGCGATCCAGAGGCTCAGCACATCATCCGGCGCCCCCTTGGGAAGCTGAAGCAGTTTTTTGGCTTGGGTTCCGCTGCGGTCGATGACCCGGTCAAAATTGTAGCGTTTCATGGCTTACATCTCCTTCGGATGTGACGGAATTCGAAATACAGCAAGGATAGTGTAACCCAATTGGGGATAAAACGCAAGCACCCGCAGGAATGCTTTCCTGCGGGTGCTGTGCACAGCTGCCTATACGCCGTAGTAGAAGGCATCGCCGGGCAGCTGGCCGCCGACCGACTTGGGATTCTGTTCGAAAAGGACTGAGAGGTAACCCGAGAGCTTCTCCTTCATATCGGTGCTCTCAATCAGAACGATATTGCAGTAAGGCAGGGCTTTTACCGCAACGGCGGCAGGGACAATATTGTATTCCCCGATCAGTTCCGCCGCCTCTTCCGTGTTTTCGTTCACAAATTTGACCGAATCTCCGTAGCTGTTGAGGAAAGCGTCGAGCTCCTCAGGGCGGTTTTCGATAAACTCGGTGCGGGCAATCACCACGCCGGTAAGCAGAGAACTGGGATTTGCCTCATCCTGCTGGACGGCATCCCATTCCTCAGTCAGATCGAGAGCGATGCGGATGTCGGAATTTTTGGCCTGTGCGGTGGCTACAAACGGCTGAGGCAGCATGGCGATTCCATCCTCATCGGAGGTCAGGGCGGCGACGCACTCGGCATGCTCCGATTTCCATTCAATGGTGACATCCTTGCCGGGAGTAAGGCCGTTCTGTTCCAGAATGTAGTTCAGGGCATATTCGGGAGTTGCGCCCTTTCCGCTGGCGTAGATCGTCCTGCCCTTCAGATCGGCGGCAGTCTGTACCGTTTCGCCTGCCTCGACAACGTAGAGAACGCCGAGGGTGTTGATGCCGATGACCTGAATTTTCCCCTGGGTGTTATTATAGAGGACTGCGGCGAGATTGGCCGGAACAGCGGCGATATCCACCGAGCCCTGCACGATCTTGGGAGTAACCTCGTCGATGGCGGCAGCGATGGTGAAATCATAGAGTCCGGTTTCTCCGTTTTCCTTCATCAGCTGCACCATTCCCATCGCGGTAGGTCCTTTGAGGGCCATGACCCGGACCGCCCCGGAACCGGAACCCGTATCGCTTTCGGAGGAAGCAGGCTCCCCGATGGAAGCGGGCGCCGTTTCGGAAGAGGATTCCGTCTCGGAGGAAGCCGCGGACTGGCCGGCGGGAACAGAGGGTGCAGGCGCCGCCGGTTCGGGGGCGGATTCGGAAGAGACCGTTTCATTTAAAGCGGAAACGGAAGAGGCGGGGGACGCAGACGTTTCAGCCTGTGAAGAGGAAGCGCCCGCGCAGCCCGCAAGCAGAGAAAGCCCCAACGCAAGTGCGAGGGACAGAGACAGCAATTTCTTCATGGGAAGGAATCCTTTCTTTTCACAAAATTTTGTGCCGGCGGCACAACCGCAGATATGGAACTTTCCGGAATTCATTTTGGTTAGCAAGTGCTAATATCCGCGGCTACTCCTATTTTAATAGATCGCTGCGGTAATTGCAAGACCTGAAATGGGGAGCGCCTGATTTTGTCGAAAAGAAAGGGGGTAGCCGCCGGGGTATCGTTTCGTTATAATAAGGATGAATCGAAAAATCGCAAGAATGATGAAACGCATCGCCGGAATCTTTGCTACAATCGTCCGCCGGGGAGGGGATCAGATGACCGACTGCAAATTTGAAAGCATCGCGGCGGCGGTGGAATATATTGAATCACATCTGGATGAGAAGGTCGATCTGAAGCTGGTTGCGGATGCGGTCCACTATTCCAAATACCATCTGCACCGCATTTTTTCCGGGACGGTCGGGCTGACCATCCATAACTATACGCAGCGCCGCAGGCTGACGGAGGCGGCAAAGCTGCTGGTCTTTTCTGAAAAACCGATTATGGAGATCGCGCTGGAGGCAGGTTATGAAAGCCAGCAGGCATTTACCGGTGCCTTTACGGCAATGTATAAGCAGCCGCCCCGCAGATACCGGGAGGGGGAGCGGTTTTATCCTCTTCAGCTTCCGTTTCACCCGGGAGAAAACAGGACCGTTCCCCGCGGTGCAACGGCGTGGGAGATCGCTTATGCCTTGGAGAAGGACATTCCCTGCTGGATGGAGCTGGTCCGGCAGGTAATCGGCGGCTTTCCTCATCTGTATGAGGAAGAATATCTTCCGGTTCTGCGAGAGCAGATCCGCCGCCGGCAGGCGCTGATTCTGAAGGATGGGGCGTCCGCTGCCGGAATCCTCCTCTTTTCCCGGGAAATGAACACCATCGGATTCTTTGGGGTTCACCCGTTTTACCGGAATCTGGGGGTTCCGGAAGCGCTGCTCGACCGGGTGCTGGCGGAACTGGGGCGGGATTGCGAGGTCAGCATCACAACCTACCGCGAAGGGGATCGGGCGGATACCGGGCAGCGCAGGGCGATCATGGCCCTTGGCTTTGCTGAGGCCGAGATGCTGGTGGAGTACGGATACCCCACCCAGCGGTTTGTGCTGAAGCGAGGCGGCGTCTTTGGCGGGGAATCGCCGGCGGACGGCAGCTCCTCTGCGCATTAAAGATGGAGGGCCTTTGCGGGTGTCCGCCGAGCCCAAAAGGAATCCGGGCCTGAAGCTACTGCTTCAGGCCCGGATTCCCCTGATCAAAATGTCGGGAAAATATCTGTAAAGGGAACTCGCTTTACTTGAAAAGCTCTGCCATTCAGATAAGAAAGATGTTCGGCACGCTCTCCCGCGTTGAATCTGACCCGGTAGGCATAAAGCGCCTGAAAGCGCCATCCGGTTCCGCGGTTGAGAGCGGCAGTGCCGTACTTGGTATCCCCGAGCAGAGGGTGCCCTGCATAGGCCATCTGTGCGCGGATTTGATGGGTGCGCCCGGTCAGCAGTTCGACCTCCAGCAGCGAGAAGCGGTCGGTCTCGGCTGTGACGCGGTATTTGGTCATTGCGGTCCGTGCGCCGGGACGGGGCTGATCAAAGACGGACACCAGCTTTTCCCGCTCGTCCTTGAGCAGAAAATTCTTCAAAGTTGCTTCCTTGGGGACCGGGTGTCCAAAAACAACGCAGAGATAGTATTTTTCGATCAGACGTTCCCGGATCAGCTCATTGACCACCCGCAGGGTGGCAGCATTCTTTGCGGCGATGACAATTCCACCGGTGTTGCGGTCGATTCGGTTGCAGAGGGCGGGCGAAAAGCTGTTTTCGGCGGCGGGGTCATACTCCCCTTTTTCATACAGATAGCGCTGGATTCGCCTGATGAGGGTGTCGCGCTCTCCGCTCTCATCCTCGTGCACCACCAAGCCCGGCTCTTTGTCGGCCAGTAGGAGATTTTCGTCCTCATAGACGATATTCAGCTCCCGCTTTGCAGCGAGGAAGGCGAGGGGGGACGTTTCCTCTGGCGGGAAAAACTCATCATTGATATAAAGCTCGACGAGATCCCCCGGGGACAGAATTGTATTGTTTTCCGCCCGCTTTCCGTTGACTTTGATCCGCTTGATGCGGATATAGCGCTGAAGCAGCCCTCCGGGCAGAGTGGGGGCGACCTTTTTCACAAAGCGGTCCAGCCTCTGGCCCGCATCGTTCTGATTGATCGGAAAAGCCTTCATCGTTTCCCCCCCTTTACGTTTTTGTCATTATAGCACAGCGGACGCCGGGTGTAAATCACGACCTCAAGCTCCGGCATCCCTGTTGCTGTCCGCCCGCGCAGTACAGAGGATGCCGGGGATAAACCACGGCGGCGAACGCGCCGGTTTTGTTATTGGAATGTTATTTGGTAAAATGAATTTCCTGTGGTATAATAGCCGCGTAGTAGCTGTGGCGCCATCTTTTGGCGGCCGATGATCCCAGTCTGCCGGGCGGGCTGGGATCATCGCGCCTCCCATAGGATTGCGGCAGGCCGCCTGTCCGCCGGACGGACAGGCAATTTTGAAACGACAAGAGAGGTTTATTATGGCAGCCGATTTGATGCGCACCGCTCTCGCACAGGGAGTTTCCCTCTCGGTGCTGAGCGACTCCAAATTCAAACACAATCGCCTGTCGGTCAATCTGATTGTACCGATGGATGCCGAAACGATCAGCGCAAACGCGCTGCTGCCCTGCCTGATGCGCAAGGGCTGTGAGGGCTGTGAGGATTTCACCCAGCTCAACCGCCGTCTCGATGCCCTCTATGGCGCTTCGCTGGTCAGCGATGTGAGCAAGAGCGGCGGAAACCAGATTGTGACCATCGGGATTAAGACTCTCGACGACCGTTTTGCCCTCGGCGGGGAAGAACTGGTGCGCGAGGGAGCGGAGCTTGCCGCAAGGATCGTCTTTTCTCCGGTGATCCGGGATGGAGCGTTCCCGGAGCGGGATTTTGAGCTGGAGCGCCAGTTCCTGATCGATACGATTGAGGCGCAGATCAATGATAAGCGCACCTATGCCGTCATGCGCTGCCGCGAGCTGATGGGACGCGGTGATCCGGCGGCGCTCCAGAAATACGGCACTGCTGCACAGGCACGCGCCTTGACAGCAAAATCGGCGGCGGATGCTTACCGAAAGCTGATTGACCGCGCGGCGGTCGAAATTGTCTTTGTCGGCCCGGGCGACCCCTCGCAGGCGTCGCAGGTGATGAAGCGGGCGTTCGCGGGCCTGGAGCGGCATCCCGGTCCCTTCATACCGGCGCGGATCGTCGGGCGGGCGGATGAGGTGCACGAAGTGACCGAACGATTCGACGTAGCCCAGTCGAAGATGGTGCTGGGCTTCCGGACGGGAGTGCCGGCCGGCCCGCGGGAGCAGACCGCGATGCGGCTGATGACGGCCCTCTATGGCGGAACTCCATCCTCCAAGCTGTTTCTCAATGTGCGCGAGAAGCTTTCGCTCTGCTATTACTGCGCCGCCCGCTATGACCGGATCTCCGGCATTCTGATGGTGGACTGCGGTGTGGAGCAAAAAAATATTGAAGCTGCGAAATCTGAGATTCTTGCGCAGCTCGAAGAGATCCGCCGGGGAAATTTTGAGGATGAAACGCTGGAAAATACCCGTCTTCAGCTGAAAAACAGCCTGCGTGCCGTTTCGGATACCCCCGGCTCGCTGGAAGATTGGTACCTCGGCAGGATCATCGAGGGCCGCGTGGTGTCCCCAGAGCAGGAGATCCGCGCGCTGGAGGCGGTGACCCGCGATGAAATCATCGAGGCCGCCAATCAGGTGACCCTCGATACCGTTTATCTGCTCACCGCAAAGGAGGATTCCGATGTTAACTGAATCTGTTGCTTCCCGCCGTCTGGGGGAGGGATATACCCGCATTGAGCATCCGAGCGGCCTGACTCTGATGCTCTGCCCGATGAAGGGCTACTCGACCGCCTATGCCCTCTTTGCTACGCGCTGCGGCTCGATCGATGATTCCTTTTCAATAGGGGATGGGGAAATGGTGCAGGTACCGAACGGCATCGCCCATTTCCTTGAGCACAAGCTCTTCGAAAGTGAGGAAGGGGATGCCTTCGAGCAGTACGCCAAAACCGGCGCCTCCGCCAACGCCTATACTTCCTTCGACCGGACGGCTTACCTCTTCGGATGCACCGACCGCTTCCGCGAATCGCTGGAGATTCTGCTGAATCTCGTGACCACCCCCTATTTCACCGAGCAGACGGTCAAAAAGGAACAGGGGATCATCGGGCAGGAGATCCGGATGTACGACGACGATCCCGACTGGCGGGTTTATTTCAACCTGCTCGGCGCACTTTATCAGGAGCATCCGATCCGCATCGACATCGCCGGTACCGTCGAATCGATTGCCGGAATCAGCGCCGACCTGCTCTACCGCTGCTACAACGCCTTCTACAATCTGAATAATATGGTGCTTTCGATCGCAGGAAACTTTGAAATCAAGGATGTGGTCGAGGCCTGCGACAAGATTCTCAAGCCTGCCGCGCCGGTCCGCGTTTCGACCCGCGAGGTGCAGGAACCGGATGAGATTCGCACCCGGCGGGTCGAGCAGACCCTCGAGGTGGCCGCCCCGCTTTTCCAGATCGGTTTTAAAGGCAGAGCGAAGAGCTATCGTGAGAATATCCTCGCGCAGGTCACCGGGGAACTGGTCTGTGACCTGATTGCCGGTGAATCGACCGCCCTCTACCGGGAGCTTTACGACGAGGGACTGATCAACGCCGTCTTCGACACCGAGGTGATGGCGGGGCCGAACTATCTGGTCAACATCTTTTCGGGCGAGTCGCGCGACCCGGACGCCGTCTTCGCGCGGCTGACCGATGGGGTGCGCGCCCTGCAGGAGCGCGGCATTTCAGAGGAGGATTTTGAGCGGGCGCGCCGCGCCGCCTACGGACGTTATGTCGGAATCTACGGCAACGTCGAGTCGATGGCAGGAATGATGGTTCTGGCGAAGCTGGCTGATTTCGGCGCTTATGAGCCGCTTGATCTGCTCGGGGAACTGACTCTCAATGACGCGCAGGCCTTCCTCAGAGAAAATTTCGATACAGAACGCTGCGCCCTTTCGGTGGTGCGCGGCCCGCAGGAGGCCTGAGCATGAACGGATTTATTCACTTTGCCGACCCGGCGCTCGGCACCTCGCTTTCCTTCCCGGGACTGGGGCTGGAGCTTTCGCTCAACCGCGAGGCGGTCTTTATCGGACCGCTGACAATTTACTGGTACGGGATTATTGTTGTCACCGGCATTGCGCTGGGAATCTGGTACGCGGTCTGGCGTGCCGGACAGTTCGGTATCGACCGCGACAGGATCACAGATGTGATCCTTTATTCGGTGCTCGCTGCGATTGTGGGGGCGCGCCTTTACTATGTTGCCTTTTCCTGGGACTACTACAGCGCCCATCCCGAGGAGATCATCGCGGTCTGGAAGGGCGGCATCGCTTTCTACGGCGGAGTGATCGGCGCGCTGCTCTGTGCAGCCTTCCTCTGCCGCCGCTGGAAGCTTCCGCTGGTGCGCGGCACCGATGCTGCGCTCGGCGGCCTGCTGCTTGGGCAGTCGATCGGCCGCTGGGGCAATTTTGTCAACATCGAGGCGTTTGGCGGGTATTTTGAAGGCCCATGGCGGATGGTCAGCCCCGCAGTTGACCGTTACCTTCACCTTCACCCTGATCTGCTGCCCGGATTTTCCCCCGAGCAGGTGCTTTCGATGTCGGACATCCCGGTTCATCCTACCTTTTTTTATGAGTCCGCCTGGACGATGCTGGGGTTCCTCTTTCTGGTCTGGTACACCAAGCGCAGGCGTTTCACCGGTGAGCTGACTCTTTTTTACTTCTTCTGGAACGGGCTGGGACGGGCCTTCATCGAAGGACTGCGCACCGACAGCCTGACCTTCGGCTCCGTTCGGGTTTCGCAGCTTTTGGCCGCGCTGATGGCGGCCGCTTCGGTTCTTCTCTGGCTGCTGGCGAGGAAACGGCTGAAGGACGGGACAGCCCCCGTCTGGATGGCTCTCGGGGAGATTCCCCCGGCGCCTCCGCTGCAGACTGCTGCGGGGACCACAGCGGGACAGGACGCCCCCGGCGCGGAGGAGAAGGCGCCGGTGCAGTCTTCCGGCGGCAATGCTCCGGCGCAGCGGGATGACCGGGATGACGAGGAACGGTAAAAAATTTTTCAAAGCCGGGAAACAGAGAAAAATCGCTTGACAGCGCCGTTTGGACATGGTATCATAATTGTCGCCGCATGCCGCAGGCTGAAAGTGCGCCCAAAAGCGCCGCCTGAACGCAGCGAGACTGAAAAAAGCAGGTGTAACATGTACGCAGTATTTACTACCGGCGGAAAACAGTACCGGGTTGCTCCCGGCGATGTGATTTTCGTCGAAAAGCTCGACGCCGAGGTTGAGTCCACCGTCGAATTCGATCAGGTCCTCGCCGTGAGCAAGGACGAGGGCACCGTGGTCGGCGCTCCCACCGTCGAAGGCGCGAAGGTTGAGGCAAAGGTCCTCCGCAACGGCAAGGCCAAGAAGATCACCGTCTTCACCTACCGTCCCAAGAAGGACTCCAAGCGCAAGATGGGCCACAGACAGCCCTACACCAAGCTGGAGATCACCGCGATCAACGCGTAATTCTTCTGCACATTGATCTGAATTTTACTGGAGGTGCAACCGAAATGGCACATAAGAAAGGCGTAGGCTCTACAAAAAACGGCCGCGACTCGGAAGCAAAACGGCTTGGCGTCAAGCGCGCTGACGGCCAGTTTGTCAAGGCCGGCAACATCCTTGTCCGTCAGAGAGGAACCCATATCCATCCCGGTGAGAACGTCGGGATCGGCTCCGACGATACCCTGTTTGCGCTCGTGGACGGAACGCTGCGTTTCGAGCGGATGGGTGCTACCCGCAAGAAGGCTTCGGTCTACGCGGAGAACTAAGAGGATAACTTTACAAAAATCCCGAGCGTCCGCTCGGGATTTTTTGGTATCCGTAATTTATGACGACACAAAGTGCGGTAAAAGCATATTTTGCTTCCAACCGCGCAAGATGTCCTCAAAAGGAGGCGCAATATGTTTGTAGATCAGGCGTTTATCCGCGTGAGAGCGGGCAAGGGGGGGGACGGTGCGGTATCGTTCCACCGGGAAAAATATGTCGCGGCTGGCGGGCCGGACGGCGGAGACGGCGGACGCGGCGGCAATGTCATCTTTGTGGCCGATACCAATAAGACCACACTGATGGAGTTCAAATATAAAACCAAATACATCGCGCCCGACGGGGAGCCGGGGCGTGCCAGGCAGTGCAGCGGCAGGGCGGCGGAGGATCTTCTGGTCCGGGTGCCGCTCGGGACGCTGGTGCGCGAGAAGGAGAGCGGCCGGCTTCTGGCCGACCTCTCGGACGAAGAGCCGGTCGTCATTGCACGGGGCGGACGAGGCGGATGGGGCAACCAGCATTTTGCCACCCCCACCCGTCAGATTCCGCGCTTTTCCAAGCCGGGACTGCCCGGCGAGGAGCTTGACCTCAAGCTTGAGCTGAAGCTGTTGGCGGACGTCGGCCTGGTTGGGTTCCCGAATGTGGGAAAATCCACCCTTGTTTCGATGGTCAGCGCCGCGAAGCCGAAGATTGCCAACTACCATTTTACCACTCTGACCCCGGTGCTCGGGGTTGTGCGGATCGACTCTGAAAAGAGCTTCGTCATGGCGGACATCCCCGGGCTGATCGAAGGCGCGTCGGAAGGGGTTGGGCTGGGGCATGAATTTCTGCGCCACGTCGAACGCTGCCGCCTGATGGTGCATATCGTCGATGTTTCGGGCTGCGAGGGACGCGATCCGATCGAGGATTTCGACCTGATCAACCGGGAGCTGCAAAACTTTTCCGGGGATTTGGCACAGCGGCCGATGCTGGTTGCCGCCAATAAATGCGATATCGCGACCGAAGCGCAGATTGAGGCCTTCCGGGGAGAGATCGAACGGCGCGGTTACCGTTTTTTTCCCATTTCAGCTGCGACTCGTTCAGGGGTGGATGCGCTGATCGATGCGGTTGCCGCCGCCCTTGACGAGCTGCCTCCGGTGCTCCGTTACGAGCCGGACCCGATTCCTGTGGAAGAGGTTGCGCCGGGGGATTCCCGCCGGTTTGAGATTACCAGGGGCGACGATGGGATATACTATATCAAGGCTGACTGGATGCCCCGGATTCTCGCCTCGGTCAATATGGACGATTATGAATCTCTCCAGTACCTCCAGCGGACGCTGCAAAATACCGGAATCATCGACCGGCTGGAGGAAATGGGGATTCAGGAGAACGACACCGTCGATATCGACGGCTTTGAGTTCGACTATCTGCGCTGATCGGGGGAAGAAATATGCTGCAAGCAAAGGATTCTCTTGACCTGCGGCTGCTCAACCCGATGACCCTTGCTTTTGTGGGGGACGGGGTCTATGAGATGCTTGCCCGCGAGGAGATCGTGCGCCGCCATATCAGTCTTTCCGCCGACCGGCTGCACCGCCGCACCGTCGAGCTGGTGCGGGCCTCGGCGCAGGCCGCCGGTTTTCTGGCGATTGAGCCGCTGCTGACCGAAACGGAACTGGCGGTTTTTAAGCGCGGCCGCAACGCCAACGGTATCACGCATCCCAAGAACAGCAGCGCCGCCGAATACAGGGCGGCAACCGGACTGGAGGCGCTGTTCGGCTGGCTTTATCTCTCGGGAGAAAACGAGCGGCTGCGGGCGCTCTTCCAGAAAATTCTGGATGACCGGCAGACCGGTCTTTCGCCGGGCAATCAAATGTTGGATGGTGCAAAGGATGAGGATTCCGGCCAATCCGACAACAGGGCTGCGACAGTATCTCAAAACTGAATTTTGGATTGAGGCCGCCGCCGCGGCGATGATGGCAATGGGGGTGCAGGTTTTTACTGCGCCCAACTTCATCGTGGGCGGCGGCCTTTCCGGTATCGCGTCGGTTCTTTTCAATGTGTTTGGATGGCCGATCGGCGTCGTGACCTTTTCGCTGAATCTTCCGCTGCTGCTGATCGGCTGGCGGAGGCTTGGACGGCGGTTTCTGGTTTCCACCCTGCGGATGGTGGCATATCTTTCGCTGATGACCGACGAGGTCTTTGCCCGGATTCCGCCCTATCGTGGCGAACCGCTGCTTGCAGCGCTCTTTGGCGGAGTTCTGGTGGGGGCGGGGCTCGGTCTGATCCTGATGCGGGGTTCCTCGACCGGAGGTACCGACATCATAGTGAAGCTGATCCAGATGAGAAAGCCCTATCTCTCGCTCGGGCGGATTGTTTTGGCGACCGATCTGGCGGTTGTGCTGCTGGCCGCTGTCGTCTACCGGAACATTGAAACGATTCTGTACGGCGCGGTGATGATCTATGCCTCAACCGAGATGATCGACGGGCTGATCGACCGCGCCGACGCGCGAAAGCTTGCGATTATTGTCACCGGACGCGGGAACGAGACGGCCCGGGCGCTGATGGGAGAGCTCCGCCGCGGGGTGACGGTGCTGCCCGCGACTGGGGCCTACACCGGAGAGGCCCGTTCGGTGCTGCTCTGCGTGGTTGAGATCCGGCAGCTTTTTGAGCTGAAGAGATTGGTCGGGCGGATCGATCCGGCCGCCTTCGTCGTCGTGGCCAATGCGGCCGAGACGCTGGGCGCGGGCTTTAAACCGATCGAGCCTCCCTGACGCTTCGGCACCGGAGATCCTGAATTTTGAATTCTCTTTCGTTCTCCTCTTGCTATTTCCTGTTGGCTCAGGTATGATGTGGGTGAAGTCTTACTGATAGGAAGAGGAGTCTGTTATGAGGCTGGAACGCGGCATGATCGTGCGGGAAGCAAAGGGGATCGCCACTGATATCCTTGCTTCGGTCTTCTGGGCGATTGCCATTTCGATCTTTGCGATGCCCAACCAAATTGCCCCGGGAGGCATCAGCGGTATCACCGTAATCATCAACTATCTGACTGGATATCCGGTTGGCTCGATGAGCTTCCTTCTGAATATCCCGCTTCTGGTTCTGGCGTGGCGTTCTCTGGGCAGACGGTTCGTTTATCAGACGGCCCGGGTTCTGCTGATCTACAGCATTGTAGTTGACGTGTTTTTCTCCAATCCGCCCATTTATACCGGGGATCCGCTTTTGGCCGCGCTGTTCGGCGGGGTGTTCAACGGCATCTCGGGCGGGCTGCTTTTCATGCAGGGCTCCTCGGGCGGCGGGACCGATATCCTCAACAAACTGATCCGCAAGCGGTTTCCGCATTTTTCCACTGGACAGCTCACTGTGGTGATTAACGGGGTTATTTTGGTCTCGGCCTCGCTGGTTTACGGCAACATTGAGGTGGCGCTTTATGGCTTGATCATGAGCTTTACCTCCGGAAAGATTATGGATGCGATGCTCAACGGCGCCGACTCCGGGAAGAGCCTGATGATTATGACCAAGCAGCCGGAGGCAATTTCCCGGGTCATCATCGAGCAGATGCACCGCAGTGCGACGGTCCTGCATGGTACCGGTGCCTATCAGGGAAGCGATGTGGCGGTGCTGCTCTGCGTGGTGCGCAACACCGAGTTCTTTCGGCTTAAGCGGCTGATCCGCGAGACCGACGACCTAGCCTTTGTCATTGTGACCGAGGCGAATATGGTGATCGGCAAGGGATTCCGCCCGATGGAGGCCCCCGATACATAACCAAAAGATGCTGTGAAGAAACGCCGGACAGGGGAATCCTGCCCGGCGTTTTGCATTTTGCGCCGCCAAAAAATAGAATGGCGCTTGAAAACAGGAGCGAAAGCGAGAGAAAACGAGAGAAAAGGCGCAATGTAGGGGTGATAAACTAAAAAAACGCTTGACAATAAAAAATGCGGCCGTTATAATGATAAAGCACTTGTAAAAGGATCAAAAATTCCAAGGAGGTAACAACCCTTATGTCCACCTTTCTTCCGAAAGTAGAAGACATCAAGCGCGAGTGGTATGTGCTCGACGCGGCCAACAAGCCGCTGGGCCGCACCGCCGCCCTTGCCGCCACATTGCTGCGCGGCAAGCACAAGACTATCTTTGCCCCCAACGTTGATTGCGGCGATCATGTCGTCATCATCAACGCCGCTCAGGCGGTCCTAACCGGCAACAAGCTCCAGAACAAATACTACCGCCATCACAGCGGCTGGGTCGGCGGCCTTAAGGAGATCCAGTACGCCACCCTCATGAAGAATAACCCTGAGAAGGCCATGATGATTGCCGTCAAGGGCATGCTGCCGGACAACACCCTCGGCAGAAAGGCCCTGACCCGGGTTAGAATCTACCGCGATGCCAATCATGAGCAGGCCGCCCAGCAGCCCAAGGCCTGGAACGAATAAGAGAGGAGACTATCCACGATGTATGAGAGCAAGCCTTATCTCTACGGCACAGGCCGCAGAAAGCATTCGGTTGCCCGCGTAAGAGTTTACCCCGGCACCGGAAATATCACCGTGAACGGCAGAGACATCGATGACTATTTCGGCCTTGAAACCCTCAAGCTGATCGTCCGTCAGCCGATGACCCTCACCGATACCCTCGGCAAGTTTGACATCGTCTGCACCGTCGCCGGCGGCGGCGTTTCCGGTCAGGCCGGCGCGATCCGCCACGGCCTCTCCCGCGCGCTCCTCCAGCATTCGGATGAGATGCGCCCGATCCTCAAGAAGGCGGGGCTCCTGACCCGCGACTCGAGAATGAAGGAACGCAAGAA
>Ga0129317_1001152_pt1 | contig 21100 bp, 22 predicted proteins | sample Cm1ome_FD_94430 | JGI IMG/M metagenome (GOLD analysis project Ga0129317, IMG submission 94430) | Eastern black-and-white colobus group fecal microbial communities from Wisconsin, USA - Cm1105 metagenome | ecosystem: Host-associated > Mammals > Digestive system > Large intestine > Fecal | place... | reverse complement strand
TGTTTAACTTGCTAACTGGTGCCGACAACAGGAACTATTATGGTGGTTTATACTATTCCATAAGTGCCTAAAATAGGGCATTTTAGCGTGTTTATAGGCACTAATTTATATATGTTTTTTAAAAATTCATCCCCAATTCATCCCCAATTATTTCTTACCTTTAAAACTATCAAGTGCGTTCAAAGCTTCATCCATAGCACTTGGATATAAATGGCTATAGGTATCAAGGGTCAGCTTTAATGAGGCATGGCCAAGATACTTTTGAATAACATTAGGCTGACAACCTAAGTTAATAAATAAAGAGGCACATGAATGCCGTTACGGTATAATAACGACAAACGGAAAAAGCCTTGATTTTCAAGGGGTTTTGGCGTTTGCCGTCATTGATTCAATTCCTTTTCCAAGTTGAAATCTGACGTAAAAATCTATGAGAAAAAGGAGGCTGTTTTGTAAAAGACAAAATTAAATAGTGCCAGCGGTCTGGTCGTTGCCAGACCGCTGATTGCAGTGGGCGTTTCACTTTAACCGGTGGACGCCCATTTTTTGTACCCATTTTTCAGAAGGAGGGAGATTCACATGAAATTAAATGAAATGGAAAAACGCCTTATCTTCCAGGCGGATGCCGCCACCAAATCAGAAATCACTTATGAGCTTCGCAGATGCCTTCCCTACATCACAGATTTGGAAAAACGGCAGACCGCAACAAAACTCATAAGAAAGCTGGACGGTATACCTGAGCAGGAATGTCAGGAGCTTATTGCAGATATACAGAAGAACTATCGTATTCCTCCCGGTCCTAAGACCATAAGTGAGGCACTGGCAGAAGCCCGGCGAAAGTCCGGCGCTGAAAAATTAAAAGGTCATGACATTATGGCGCTGGAACGCTTTGACCCGGACGTGCATCACATGATCGTTTTTGATGTGCTGTCATGGGAGGCTAACCTTGGAGATAAAGGTGACAAGATGCGTCTGTTCCTTACCGACGAGGGCTACCGTAAAGCTCTTGTAAAACAGGACGAAGGCCATATCAAAATTAGAAATCACGCAAAGGTTGCAGCCGGACACCTGCACTATGACCGCAGGGATCGGGATCTGTAACCAGACTTAGAACAGAAAGGAGGCGGCAGAATGGCTGTCTTTCGAGTAGAGAAAACCAAAGATTTTACAATTATGAGTAATCACCACCTGCGCAATGCGGAGCTGTCACTGAAAGCCAAAGGGCTGCTCTCCCTGATGCTGTCCTTGCCGGAGGATTGGGACTATACCACCAAAGGGCTGGCTCATATCTGCAAGGATGGCGTGGATTCTATTACCACCGCATTAAAGGAGCTGGAGCGCAGCGGCTACCTGACCCGTCAGCGGATCCGCTATGAAAACGGGCAGCTCGGAGATATTGAGTACACCATCCACGAAAAGCCGGTAACGGAGGAACCGGAGGCTGTTTCACCTAAACGGGAAAATCCAAGACAGGTAAAGCCAAAACAGGCAAAACCTGAACAGGCGGAACCTGTTCAGGAAAATCCCGCACAATTAAATACTAACCAATCAAGAACTCAAAAACAAAAAACGAATGGATCAATAACTTATCCATCAATCTATCCGCAGATGTCGGAGGTGGCAAGCCCGGCAGAACGGACGGATGGGATGGATAGGATGGATAGGATGGATTTGATAGGCGCATACAGAGAAATTGTCAAAGACAATATCGAGTATGAGATCCTGACCGAGCGTTATGGCAAAGAACGTATGGACGAAACGGTGGAGCTTATGCTGGAAGTCATTTTGTCCAAGCGGCCATTTATCCGTATTGCCGGAGATGATTTTCCAAGGGAGATCGTCAAGAGCCGCTTCCTGAAGATCACGTCCAGTCATATCGAGTATGTCTTTGACTGTATCGATAAGAATACCACGAAGGTCGGAAATATCAAGGCATACCTGCTGGCAGCTTTGTATAACGCTCCGGCCACCATGGACAGCTACTACCGTGCGGAGGTCAACCATGACCTGTACGGTATGTAGCCGGGAAAGGAGGCGAAGCACGATGAAGAAATCTGAGGTGCCAGTATCATGCCTGGCGTAACACAGGAGCAGATCAAACAGGCGCGGGAAGCTGACCTGTTTGCCTATCTGCAATCCTATGAGCCTGGGGTGTTGAAACGGGACGGACCCAATTACCGGCACAAGGAGCACGACAGTCTGGTCTATGTGACCGGGAAACGGTACTGGTACTGGAACAGCCGCGGGCGCAGTATCAATGCACTGGATTACCTGATCCAGATCCGGGGCTATGGACTTGTGGATGCGGTCAACCGGCTGGTTGGCGATAGTGTCCAGCAGACCACCTATCGACCAGTAGAATGCAGACACAAAGAGCCGGAACGAAAAGCCTTCTCCCTTCCCTACGCAAAACGGTGTGCGACTTCCGTTGTTTCCTACTTGCAGCGGCGCGGGATTGGCAATGAGGTGATCAGCCGGTGTTTCCGTCTGGGACTTTTCTATGAAGCCCGGTATAAGGGCGAGCCGGTCTGCGTGTTCATTGGCAAAGACGATGCCGGAAAAGCAAAATTTGCCTGTATGCGCAGTATCACAGGAGAACTAAAAAAAGATGTTTCCGGCAGTGACAAGCGGTACAGCTTTTGCTACCCGCCGAAGGAACCGGGCAGCAAACACCTTGCGGTATTTGAAGCACCTATTGACACCCTTTCCCATGCGACCTTGCAGGAGATACAGGGTTGGAAATGGGATGGCTACCGTCTGTCCCTGGGCGGGACCTCTCATGTGGCACTGACTGCGTTTCTGGAACGGCACCCGGAGATCAGACGGGTCACGCTTTACATGGACAATGACCTTGCAGGGATCACCAATGCCAGAAAAATCAAGACGATGCTCCGTGAGGATGTGCGTTTTAAGCATATCCGGGTCAGCGTCAAACCGCCCCGACAGGGCAAGGATTATAACGAAAAACTCATACAGACGTTGGAGCAGCAGAAAGCGTGTGAGCAACGAAGCCGCCGGAAACAGGCGGCTATTTCTATTTAACAGGAGGATCTAAACCATGACCAATACAGAAAACACCGCTTTGCAGATGATCGCGGAAGCGGCTCGGTGCCCCGAATATACCCCCGACGCTGTAAAAGCACTGATGAAAAAGCTGGATATGAACGAAAAAGGCTTTGCCCTGCTGATGAATGTCACACCTACTACGATCCGGCTCTGGACCAGCGGCGCCGCCCAGCCCTGCGGAACGGCCAAGCGGCTCATGCAGATCTATGAGACCGGTCCAGAGATCGTGACCAAGATCGCCGGAGGCGACTGATGACAGTGTTTTCACAGACTGGAGGTGATGAATATTGGCAAAACAGCATGAAGATTTTGGCGAAAAAATTGGCGGTGCGAAAAAAGACCTATGGCGTGACCGTGGCCTATATGTAACGGACTTGGATGCCATGAATGACCGTGAAGCAGAAAAATACGTCAAAAAGGATAACATCTGGAAGAAACCGGACTATGGAGCCATGCTGGAGGATGGGATCCCTCTTGGCGTGGTCTATTTTATCAAAAAGGCAAGAGACAGTTTAAGTGCCGCACCGCAGTATTTACGGTTTGATGACACCCCGGAGAAACGCCTTGCACGGCAGAAAGAATACATTGAAACGGTTCGGGAACTGCAAAGCATAATTTCGGGGGTTCGTACTTTGGAAGATGCCATGCGAGTCTATGACCGTTTTTTCGTAGAGCACGGGTATCTGGAACAGGTACAGGGCTGGGGCAGCGGAATCCACTACCGGGCCACGAAGAAAGGACAGGACAACCCGGTCATTACCAATAAGCTGTCCAATACCCTGCTGGTTCGCTCTGCTTCTTCCTTTGAGTATAACTTTACAAGGAAGGCACAGCAGGAACAATTCGGCGTTTCCAAAGCGGAGAAGCTGCCAAAGGGGTACGCCATCCATTTCAACGATGGAAAGAATACCCATTCCAGAAATAACGACTGGAAACCCGGTACCTATTATGTGACAAAAGGTTCCTTCATTCTGCAAAAGAACTTTGAGGCACGGGATGCTGCCCTAAAGTGGGCGCAGGAACAGGCAAAGGGGCGAAGCAAAAGCGGTAAGCAGAGATTCGTACCGCCCCAGCTCGCCCATGTGCGGCGTACCGGGCCGGACTACCGCAGCGGCGTGGAGATTACCGGACAGCATTATCTTGATACCTTCGGGTTCCGGGGCGGCGAGTTTGGAAACTGGATGAACCAGGCAGACCGGCAGGTGTCCCTAAACATGGGCTTTGAAGCACTAAAGGATCTGGCGGCAGTCTTGCAGATCGGCGATAAAGATATTGCCTATGGCGGCGTGCTGGCTATCGCTTTTGGTGCCAGAGGCAGTGGTAACGCCGCAGCCCACTATGAACCGCTCCGCAAGGTGATCAACCTGACCAAGATGCACGGAGCCGGTTCCCTTGCTCACGAATGGTGGCATGGCTTTGACGATTACCTGGGCACAAGGATGGGTGCAGATGGTTTCCTGTCGGAGCAGCCCCGGCGACATCCATTGTTCCAGAAACTCATTGACACCATGAAATACAAGTCAGAAACGCCGGAGCAGGCGGCAGCCCGGACAGCGGTGCAGACAAACCGCACCCGAAGAAATGCCGAAAGCTGGCTGGATTCTGCGGTGCTTGGGTCTCTGAAACGCACCGGCAGCGAGGAACATCTGGAGCGATATGCCGTGCTGAAAGAAGCGTTTCTGTCCGGCGAACCAGATGCAGTGGAACAGATCAGTGCTTTTAAGAAAGAAGTCTCCGGCCATGTGATCCCCAAAAGCGAACGGGAACGGCTGGAAATCTTCGCACATATCCTGTCCAGCCAGCAGGAACAGACTACGCCGGAGATTGGGCGCGTTCATACGGACTTTTATCAAAATTCCATCCGTATGGGCAAGGAATGCGAAAAGGATGGCGGCTATTGGGACAGCAACTTGGAAATGACCGCCAGAGCCTTTGCCTGTTACATCAAGGATAAGCTGCCCTATTCATCGGACTATCTGGTAGGCCATGCCGACTGTGCGCTTACGATGGTAACAAACAAGGACGGAACTGTGGAAGTTCTGAAAGCATTCCCGGAGGGCGAGGAACGAAAAGCCATCAATGCCGTCTTTGACGAGATCATACAGGACTTGAAACGGGAGCAGATCTTGACCCACGCAGAGGTTACGCAACCTCTCCCCAAAGCAGAACTTCGGGAATCCCCTGACGGTCAGCTTTCCATGTTCCAAGGCAGCCGCCCTTCCGTTATGGAACAGCTTGCGGCAAAGAAAACAGTAGAAAAATCAGCTTCGGTGCAGACAGCTCCCAAACGGAGCCATGCGCCGGAGATCTAAGGAGGTGCAAATCATTTGGAAGAAAACAAGGACTATCGTGCTTTCCGTTACGGAGACAGGTTAGAACCCGGATATAAGCTGGAAATCGAGCACAGTATCAGTTGCGAAAATGTGGATATTTCCGCATTGATCGCTCAGGGTGTGGATAATCTGACCGCCATGCATCAGGAAAGTGTGGATAGCGAGCAGAAAGCCTATGACATTGTAGTAGCTGCGGCAAAACAATGGGAAAAACAGGCGGTGACTACGCAACTTATCAACCGGGCACTGGAATACCTGCATACCCCGGAGGTGGAACATACAGAAAACAAATGGAAAGATACAGACAACTGGCGTTCCGGCGAAGAAATCAGCAACCGTGTCTATAAGATGACCTGCGGTGTTTGGGAAGATACCAAATATGACAGTCAAACCCAGCAGAGTATTCCAGTTGCCTGGTATGTGACATGGGATCTGTACATTCATTCCCCCAAAAAAGGATATGGAACAAGGATAGCCGGACAAAATCAGAAGCGCTACACCGACAAGGACGCGGCCTATAAATATCTGGATGGCAGAAAGAAAGCCTATGCCCATTTGTTCACAGAACTTTCTCCGGCAATCCCAAAGCAGTATGAACAACACTTTATGGTACATGGTGCTCTGCTTCCCGGTTATACCGTGGAAGGTCAGGAACGTACAGCGGAAAAGCCCTCTGTGCTTGGGCAGCTTGCAACGGCGAAAGCACAGGAAAAATCAGCCGGGATCAAACCGGCAGCAATGAAAAAGGAGGATATACAGTTATGAACGTGTTAATGGTAGAACCGGGCAAAGTTCCCCATGCAGTGGAGATTGAGGGCGGTCTGGAATCTTTGCAGGCGGCAGTCGGCGGAGATATTCAGGCCACTTATCCCTATGAGGATCCTGTGGCAATTATCTGTAATGATGAAGGAAAGCTCATGGGGCTGCCTCTGAACCGAGCTCTCTATGATGATGACGGCAGAATGTATGACATTGTAGCCGGAAATTTCCTGCTCGTCGGTCTTGGCGAGGAAGATTTTACAGACCTTCCTCCTGAACTGATGGCAAAGTTCACGGAACAATTCAAGCACCCGGAGAAATTTGCCCGTATCGCCGGGGAGATCATTGCAGTCAAGCAGCCGATCCCGGAGGAAAAGGGTCAGCAGAAATCTCACTCCGGTCCGGAGCTGTGAGCGCAGGAAGGAGGTGCCGGATATGCTGATGGCAACGAAAGGTCCTTATGCCCTGATGGTACAGCCGGACGATATTCTCATTTCGCCCCGTGAGGTGGACGAGCATTTTGGGACGATGGTCTGCTTCCACCCACGCTATGCTCTTGGCGATAAGCACGACTATGAGGATAAGGATGCGTTTCTAAAAGAACTGTACCTGAATGTGGTCGGACATAACGATCCGGGTGAAGAAAAATATGAAGCCCTCTGTGACCGTATTGCAGAGCAATTTGGCACCAATTATGGGGCTATGGCACGGGCTATTGATGGTTCGCTGCTGGAAGAAATTCAAAGGCAGTACCTTGTCTTGCCGCTGTATCTGATGGATCACAGCGGTCTTGCTATGAGTACCAGCAGTTTTAATGATCCTTGGGACAGCGGGCAGGTTGGCTGGATCTATGTCTCTAAAGCTGACGCCCTGAAAGAATTTGGCTCAGCAGAACTGACCGATGATATAAGGAAACGAGCCGAAGATCTGATGCACAGCGAGGTAGCTGTCTATGACTGCTATCTTCGGGGCGAGTGTTACGGGTTTGAACTTTATAAAAACGGTGAGCTGACGGATAGCTGCTGGGGCTTCCTGGGTGACTTGGATTCAGTCAAGAAAGATATGGCTGATTATCTCCCAGAGGAATGTGCCGGGATGCTGAATGAGCTTCAGGAGCAGGAACACCCGGCGACTATCGTCAAGACGCTTCTAAAACACGCCAAATTGCAGATCGATCAGGCAGTAAAGGAGCTTGACTGCGCACCCCGACAACAAGTGATCGGGGAATCCCGATAACAACAAATTGACAGGAGGTTTAACTTTTGACAAAAGCAGAATTAAAGAAACTGGAAACGGAAAAGAAATATGACTTTATCACCCGTGTGTATGAAACGGTGCTGCTGTGCATTCCGGCTGAAACCCGAGCCTACCGCAAAAAGGTCCAGGTGAACATCATGCACCAGAATTACAGCCGTTACGTCCGATTCCATGCCTATGGTGCAGATTTGAAATTTCAGATCTATGGGGATGGCAATATCGCCATGGAACTGAAAGAAGCCTTTCACAGCGATCATGCGGAACAAATCTTTGAATATAGCGAAGATACCGCTGTGCAGGAAACATTTCTTGCAGAGTTTGCAGAACTGGCCGCTGGGTTAATTCGTGTGTTCATCGACAGAGACGGTCCGGATTTTCATACCTATATGGATTATGTATCGGCTGAAAACAGTATTTCGGAGGCATATAAGATCATGCAGGCCGAATGGTCCTAAGGGGGGAATAACGATGGAACTGGAAGTAATCCAAGCCCCGTATGATAAAGAAATTTACATCGGCTCCGGCCATTCCGGTGTTATCAAATGCACGAAAAGCGGCATTTCGCATTATATCAAGGGCTGTATGCAGTTTGATACTCGGCGAGGTACTCCACTGCGCTTGACGGTAAAGATCTGCCCGGTCTGCGGTGCGGTGTTTCTTCCTTATAAAAAATATGAGAAGCACTGGGTCCGTTTGGGGTTCTATAACTTTATCCGTGCCAGGGATGGAAAGATGCCGTCTGAGGAACGGATCAAGCGAAGTGACCACAAGCCGGATCCAAATTATGTACCGCCCAGGATCGATTACCACGAGATCTATAAAACGCCGGACTACATTGTTCGTGGCCTGCGCCGTCCTCTTTGCGGCGGCGGTATGAGTCCGAGATAAACAAAGTAAAAATAATCATGGAAGGAGGATGCTATGCAGGAAGAACTGGAACAGCGGACCGTATCGGTCTCCATTCAGGCAACCAAGCTGACCGGGCGTGTACTTAAAGCAGCCATAACAAAGGTGCTGCAAAGAATCGAGCAGGAACGCACCACCCCAAAGGTCGGCAACAACAGTCTGAAACGGCTGACCTATAAAGAGCCCGGAGCCAACACCATTGAAGTCTCCGGCAGGATCCGCTCTTTTGAGCGGTACGCCAGAAAACATCAGGTCCGCTACCATATCGAAAAGCAGCTTGGCACGGATTCGCCTATCTGGACGGTCTATTTTAAGGCAAATCAGGCGGACGCACTGACGGCGGCTTTTAAGGAATATACAAAGAAAGACCTTACGAAAAACACCAGACCGTCGCTGCTCTCTCAGCTTCATAAGTTTAAGGAGCTGGCACAGACCCTTGGCAAGGACAGAGTTAAAAATAAGGAACATGGAGGACCGGAGCGATGAAGATAGACACCGATGTTCTAAAAAAACAGGTGCTCCTTCATCTGCCCTACCTTCTGTTTCTTCTGGTATTTGCAAAACTGGGTGAGGTCATTCGCCTTGCTCCCGGTACGGATGCGGCTGAAAAATTTCTTGGCCTTTCAGAAGGCTTTGCGCTGGCCTTTCAAAGTCTGTGGCCGGGTGCATTTCGGGACTGGATTTTTGGTCTTATCGGTGCTATCATAATGAAAACAGCGGTGTATCTCAAAGGTAAGGATGCCAGGAAATACCGCAAGAATGTAGAATACGGATCGGCCCGGTGGGGAAACAAAAGCGACATTGCCCCTTTTATGGATCCTAAGCCGGAGAACAACATCATCCTGACCCAAAGTGAAGGACTGATGTTGAACGGCAGGCCAAAGAATCCTGCTCATGCCCGAAACAAAAACGTACTTGTGGTTGGTGGCTCCGGCTCCGGTAAAACGAGGTTTTTCATTAAACCTAACCTTATGCAGCTTCATTCTTCCTATGTTGTGACCGATCCGAAAGGACAAATCTTGGTCGAGTGCGGCAAGATGCTGGCAAGAGGTGCACCGAAGCTGGATAAGGATGGAAAACCGGTCCGCAACAAAAAAGGAAAGATCGTCTATGAACCTTATAAGATCAAGGTGTTCAATACGATCAATTTCCAGAAAAGTATGCACTTCAATCCTTTTGCGTACATTCATTCGGAAAAGGATATTTTGAAGATTGTCACTACGCTTATTGCCAACACCAAAGGAGAAGGCAAGGCCGGTGACGATTTCTGGGTCAAAGCAGAAACACTCCTATATACAGCACTGATCGGCTACATCTATTATGAAGCACCTACCAACGAACAGAACTTTGCGACACTGGTAGAGATGTTAAACGCCATGGAAGTCCGGGAGGATGACGAATCTTTCAAAAATGCCGTTGACCTTCTGTTTGACGCCTTAGAGCAGAAAGACCCGGATCACTTTGCTTTACGTCAGTATAAGAAATATAAGCTGGCGGCAGGCAAGACAGCGAAAAGCATACTGATTAGCTGTGCTTCCAGACTTGCTCCCTTTGATATAAAGGAAGTCCGGGAGATCACCATGTACGATGAATTGGATCTGGATATGCTGGGAGATGAACGTACCGCTCTGTTTCTCATTATGAGTGACACAGACGGTACTTTTGCGTTTCTGATCAGCCTTATCTATTCCATTTTGTTCAACCGTCTGTGTGAACGTGCGGATGATGTATATGGCGGCAGGCTTCCCATCCATGTGCGCTGCCTGATCGACGAGGCGGCCAATATCGGCCAGATTCCCAATCTGGAGCGTCTGATGGCAACCATCCGTTCCAGAGAGATTTCTGCGTGCCTGGTGTTGCAGGCACAGAGCCAGCTAAAGGCGCTGTATAAGGATAACATGGACACGATCATAGGCAACTGCGACGCTTCCCTTTTCCTGGGCGGCAAGGAAGAAACCACCCTGAAAAGCTGGAATGCCCTGCTGGGAAAAGAGACCATCGATCTGTATAACACCAGCATCACCAAGGGCAATCAGGAATCCCACGGTCAGAACTTCCAGAAGTTAGGCAAGGACCTGATGTCGGTGGATGAACTGGCGGTCATGGACGGTGGAAAATGCCTATTGCAGATCCGTGGCGTGCGTCCATTTCTGTCTAAAAAGTACGACATCACCAAGCACCCCAACTACCGGCTGCTTTCGGATGCAGATCCGAAAAATGCCTTTGATATTGAAAAGTTCCTGTCCACCCGGATGCCGATGCGTCCCGGAGAGCTGTACCGTAATTATATGGTCTCAGCCGGGGAACTGGAAAACACAACCGAATAATGGGAACCCTGCCTGTCAAAGTTTTATAACTCTGACGGGCTTTTTTGATGCCCGAAAGGAGGCTTTTATTGCGGAATAAGGATCCCCCTGACAACTGAATATCTTGCAGGCTTTGACCTGCCACCTGTGCCGCCGTGCTGTTTGGACGAAAGTCCACTTTCAAACAGTGCGGCGGCTTTTTTTCGTTTACAGGGCTAAAAAGCCCACATCATCACAACAAATTTTATGATTATAAGGAGGAATTACATGGCTTTTTTTACAAGCGCGATTGAAACTTTGAAGATTCTCGTCATTGCCCTGGGTGCCGGTCTGGGCGGCTGGGGTGTCATCAACCTGCTGGAAGGTTACGGCAACGACAACCCCGGTGCCAAATCGCAGGGGATCAAGCAGCTCATGGCCGGAGGTGGTATTGCCCTGGTAGGTTCTGTACTGATCCCGCAGCTTGCGAACCTGTTCGGTTAAGGGCTGACCTATGGGCAGTCTGTTTGAAAAGATAACAGACTGGATCAAAGAGGGCCTGATCGATGCGATCACCGGACAGTACACCAACATTTTCAGCTCTGTCAATGACCAGGTGGCAGATGTAGCCTCACAGGTCGGACAGACACCGCAGGGGTGGAATGGCAGCGTGTTCTCCATGATCCAAAGTCTTTCGGAGAGCGTTGTCATTCCTATTGCGGGCATGATCCTGACCTTTGTGCTGGTCTATGAGCTGATCCAGATGATATTGGAAAAGAACAACATGCACGAGTTCGATACTTTTAACATTTTCAAGTGGATCTTTAAGACCTACGTTGCCACGTATCTTCTGACCAACTGTTTCACCATTGTCATGGCGGTATTTGATGTCGCCCAGCATGTGGTGTCCAGCAGTTCCGGGATCATCAGCGGCAGTCTGGATGTGGATTCGGCACTGACCGATCTTGCCACTCAGCTTGAAGCAATGGGGATGTGGGAGCTGATCGGGTTGTGGCTGGAAACCAATATCATCAACCTGTGTATGCGGGTATTGTCCATAGCGATCTTTGTCATTGTGTATGGCAGGATGATCGAAATCTATTTGACCGTGAGCCTTGCGCCGATTCCGTTCTCCACCATGGCGAACCGGGAATGGGGACAAATGGGAACGGGGTATCTCCGTTCCCTCTTTGCCCTGGGCTTTCAGGGATTTCTGATCATGGTATGCGTCGCGATCTATGCGGTGCTGGTCCAGTCCATCCCGTCGTCGGCTGACATTCACGGTTCGATCTGGGGCACGGCAGGCTATACGGTGCTGCTGGCCTTTGCTCTCTTTAAGACCGGTTCGTTATCAAAAAGTATCTTTAACGCGAGATAATGCGTGATCAACTATAACAAAAATAAGGAGGACTTCATTTTATGAGTAAGAACACTGAAAACAGGGTGCCTGAAATGCAGGCATCGGAAAATACAAATGGCCTGACACTGGATGTCCGTGTGCGTCCGATCGCTCCCATGGGAAATCTTCTTGCCTTTGCCAACGTGACCATTGGTGGCTGCTTTAAGGTAGACGGCTTCCGTATCTGTTCCGGTGAAAAGGGGCTGTATGTGAATATGCCTTCCACCCAGGATGGCAAGGGTGGATGGAAGGATGTCTGCTGGCCTGTGACCGCAGAGTTTCGCAGACAGCTTAATGATGCGCTCATTGAGGGTTATGGCATTGCCATTGAAAACTTGCAGGCCACTTTGGAGGCAACGAAGGGAGCGGCAGACAAGCCTTCTCTCACCGGGGCACTGAAAGAAAACGCTGGAAAGGTCAAGGAACAGCCTGCAAAGGCACCGACTGCCAAGAAAGAGCAGGTTCTTTGATGGCAGAGAAAAAGTACGGCGTGATACTGGCGGATCCACCCTGGCGCTACGATATGAAGCGTGGCAGCGGCGTTGCGGAGAACCATTATCCCACCATGAGCATTGAAGAAATATGCGCACTTCCGGTAGCCGACCTTGCGGCAAAGGATTGTGCGCTTTTCTTATGGGCAACCTTTCCCCAGCTAAAAGATGCTTTCCGTGTCATGGAGGCATGGGGCTTCCAGTATAAGACGCTGGCGTTTCTCTGGCTGAAACAGAACCGGAAAGCGGATTCCTGGTTTTATGGGATGGGCTTCTGGACACGTTCCAATGCAGAGGTGTGTCTGCTGGCAACAAAAGGACACCCGAAACGCCAGTGTGCCGGGATCCACCAGTTTGTCATTTCCCATATCGAGCAGCACAGTAAAAAGCCGGATGAAGTACGGGATAAGATCGTAAAACTCATGGGCGACCAGCCAAGGTTAGAGCTGTTCGCAAGACAGCAGGCACCCGGCTGGGATGTGTGGGGCAATGAGGTGGAGTGCAGTATCACAATGCCGGGCGGAAAGGAGAAAATCAATGACCGAGCGTGAAGCAAAAGCTCTTTTAATGGAGCGGCTGGATGACTGCCTGAGCGTCCATGCGGATTTGGTGGATCCACAGAATATCGGAAGCATTTATGATTTGCAGGAATTATCAGAGCTTCATTATTACCTGAAGGTGGAGCATGAATTTACCGCCGCCGAGGTGGAGGCTCTGCTTACCTTTCAGGATCCCCTGGATGTTGCCCGATGGTGCCGGGAGGACAACACCCATGAACACAGCTTTCCGATCTGTGAGCTGCTGAAAGAAATTGATGCAGACCATAGATTTACAAAGTTTTCAGGCACGATCTCCGGTCAGGACAAGCACACTGCCTTGATGCAGAAATTCGGCCAGAGCTACTTTGCGTACCGGGAAAATCTGATGTCCAGAGATAAGGAATCGCTGATCGAAAAGGCTGCGGAGATTGCGGTCATGCAGGAGGCATATTCCTATCTGACCGAGCACTTTGAATTTGCGAACGAATATCTGGATGACCTGCTGGCACTGGATGATCCCCTGAAATATTTTGCAGACCGCTGGCCTGTGCCGGTTTCCGAAGTGTTTGAGATAGACGAGGATATTCGCAGAGATATTGACGAGATCCGGGAAAGCCAGGAATACCTTTGCCGAAAGCAGCAGCCGTCCTCCGTAATGGAACGTCTGCAAAAAGCTATGCAGGAAGTACGGGATCGTCCCACAGCAGAAAACCGCAGCCGGGAATCCGGTGCACGATAACAGGTAAACATACAGCGATTGGAGGTGTAAAGAATGCCTTATGTACCTGTACCAAAAGACTTGACCAAAGTCAAGAGCAAGCTGGCCTTTAACTTAACGAAACGCCAGCTTATCTGTTTCAGTCTGGGCGGACTTTTTGGCTTGCCGGTGTATTTCCTGTCACGGAGCACCATTGGCAACTCCGCAGCGGTGCTGGTGATGATCGGGGTAATGATGCCCTTCTTCTTCTTCGCCATGTATGAACGGGATGGACAGCCGGCAGAAAAGATCCTGAAAAACAGGCTTCGGCACGCACTCTGGCCGAAAGAACGCCCCTATAAAACAGAGAACCTATACAGAACCATGTCACAGAAGGAGGTTACAGCGATTGTCAAAAACGAAAAAGCAAAAGGCGCAGGAAAGAAACCTGCAAAGAAATGTCAGGCAGGCGAAAAAGACCCGCGCCGATACAAAAAAGAGCAATAAAAGCTCTGCCACTTCCCAGCCGTCCAAAAAGGGCGGCTTTTTTGCCGGGCTGAAAGCGGACGCACCGCAGACAGCCCAGCAGAGTATTCCCTACAAGGAAATGTACCGGAATGGTATCTGCCGCCTGACAGATACCTATTACACCAAAACGGTGCAGTTTTTTGATATTAACTATCAGCTTGCACAGGCGGATGATAAGGCACAGATCTTTGAGGGCTATTGCGATTTTCTCAATTACTTTGATTCTTCCATCCATGTGCAGCTCACCTTTATCAACCAGCGTGCCAATATGCAGGACTTCGCCCAGAGCATTGATATTCCGGCAAGAGGTGACGATTACGATGGGATCCGCAGGGAATATGCGGATATGCTGAAAAATCAGCTTCAAAAGGGCAACAACGGCCTGACCAAACGTAAGTACATCACTTTCGGTATCGAGGCGGACAATCTCCGCAACGCCAAGATGCGTCTGGAACGCATTGAGACGGATGTGCTGGCAAACTTCAAATCCCTGGGCGTGCAGGCAAAGCCATTAAACGGCTGGGAGCGACTGGAACTGCTTCACAGTCAGCTCCACCCGGACGGTCAGGAAAAGTTCCGTTTTGCTTGGGAGGATCTGCCGAAAACAGGACTGTCTACCAAGGACTACATTGCCCCTTCCGGTTTCTCTTTCTCCAAAGACGGTAAGACCTTCCGCATTGGAGAACATTCCGGGGCGGTGTCTTTCTTGCAGATCTTAGCCCCGGAGCTGACGGATCGACTTTTGGCAGACCTTCTGGATCTGGACGATTCCGTGACCATCAACCTGCATATCCAGTCCATTGATCAGGCACAGGCCATCCGCAATATCAAACGCAAGATGTCTGATTTGCAGAAGATGACCATTGAGGAACAGAAAAAAGCAGTCCGCAGCGGATATGACATGGAAATCATTCCGACTGACCTTGCCACCTACGGCGAGGAAGCCAAAAATCTCTTGCAGGATCTGCAGAGCCGCAACGAGCGAATGTTCCTGGTAACGGTGCTGGTAGAGAATATTTCCGAGAAACGCAGGAAAATGTTCACGGATATTTTTGCAGCTTCGGGTATCGCACAGAAATATAACTGTGCACTGAAACGGCTGGACTTCCAGCAGGAACAGGGGCTTATGTCCTCTCTTGCTCTGGGAAAAAACCAGATCGAGATCGAGCGTGGACTGACCACCAGCAGTACGGCCATTTTCGTACCGTTCACCACCTGCGAGCTGTTCCAGGAGGGGCAAGCTCTTTATTACGGTCTGAACGCCCTTTCCAATAACCTGATCATGGCGAACCGAAAGAACCTGAAAAACCCCAACGGCCTGTTCCTTGGAACGCCCGGAAGCGGTAAATCCTTCTCAGCAAAGAGGGAAATTGTCAATGTGTTCCTTTTGACCGACGATGACATCATCATTGCAGACCCCGAAAATGAGTATGGTCCGCTGGTACAGCAGTTCGGGTCTCAGGGGCAGGTCATTGATATTTCCCCGACTTCTACCAACTATATCAACCCGATGGACATTAACCTGGACTATTCGGATGATGAAAACCCGGTCACGCTGAAAAGTGATTTTATTCTGTCCCTGTGTGACCTGATCATTGGCGGCAAAGAAGGGCTTACGCCTGTGGAGCGTACCATCATTGACCGTTGCACAAGGCTTGTGTACCGGGATTATTTGCAGGATCCAAGACCTGAGAAAATGCCGATTCTGGGCGACCTTTATGATCTGCTCCGCAACCAGGCTGAACCGGAGGCACAGAATATCGCCACTGCACTGGAAATCTACGTCAACGGTTCCCTGAATGTGTTCAACCACCGTTCCAATATCAAAATGGATGACCACCGTGTGCTCTGCTTCCAGTTAAAGTCCTTGGGTAAAGCATTAAAAGAAATCGGGCTTCTCATTATGCAGGATGCGGTGTGGAACCGAGTGACTGCCAACCGTTCCAAGCATAAGACCACATGGTTTTATATCGACGAATTCCATCTGCTTCTGAAGGGTCAGACTGGCAGTTTCAGCGTGGAGATCTGGAAACGCTTCCGAAAATGGGGTGGCATCCCGTCAGGGCTGACCCAGAACGTGAAGGATCTCCTTGCCAGCCGTGAAATTGAGAATATCTTTGAAAATTCGGACTTCATTTACATGCTCAATCAGGCGCAGGGAGACCGTCAGATCTTGGCAAAGCAGCTTGGCATTTCGCCCCATCAGCTATCCTATGTGACCCATTCCGGTCCCGGCGAAGGCTTGCTGTTCTTTGGCAATGTGATCATCCCATTTGTGGATCACTTCCCGAAGGATACGCTGCTGTATAGCGTTCTTACGACCAGACCGGAGGAAGTTGCGGAGAGCCAAACTTAATGCTACCCAAATTCAGACAGGAGGTGTTACCCATGTCCCGTGACAGAGACTTTCAAAGAAAACGAAATGATACCCGGATGCCAGTGCGGGAGCCCCATGCCGATGATGTACGAGCGACACAGCCTGGCGAACCGGATTTTGACCTGCGCCGGGCAAGGGATGGTCCTGCGGCTTCCCATTCCCGAAACCGCAGATATGTGGCACAGGCAGAAAGTGGACAAGCAACGGAAAATTCCACGCAGGATGCGGCAGATTCTTTTGCTGACAGACAGAATGGCACAGAGCCGTTTTCCGATAGTCTGGCAGATACAAGACAGGAACATTGGGATGATCGGAAGTCAGATTCGAGAACGGATGCAGCCGAGCATTTCACAGACAGCCGGACAGATAACGCAAAGTCTGTGTCAGATGAACGGTCTGTATCAGAAAACCGACAGAGTTCGGAACCACGGCAGCGTGTCCACCAGCACAGCAACGCCTATCACCAGAAGTTCCATGAGGCGGCCAAGGCTGAGGAACAGGCGGTGCAGACAGAACATCCAGCGGGTGAAGAACCAAAGAAAACTTCCAAGCTGGAATTTACCGCTGACGAGCTGCCACCGGAAACCGCAGACCGTAAGCTGACCCATGCCAGAAAAAAGGCAGAACGCACCGCCGAAAAGCTGGAACAGGCGGAAGGCAGGCTTCCGGCAAGAAAAAAGCTGCGGATGGAAACATCTTCTGACCCGGAGACCGGAAAGCGAAAAACGCACCTGCGTTTTGAACAGGAAGTTAAGTCACAGAAAGCGCATGTGAAAGGATCTTTGGCTACCCGCCCTGTCAAAGCCGGTGCTAATGCTGCTATTGGCTACGCCCACCGAAAGCTGTATCAGGTGGAGGAAGAAAATGTTGGAGTCAAAGCCGCTCACCGGACAGAGCTTGCCGGGGAATCCGGGCTTCGGATGGCCTATCACCGGCACAAGATGGCACCCTACCGAAAGGTATCAAAGCTGCAAAAGCAGTCTTCCCGTGCCAATGCAAACCTGGCCTACCGACAGACCTTGCAGGAGCACCCGGAGCTTAGGAAAAATCTGTTTTCCAGGATGTGGCAGAAACAGAAGCTCAAACGCCAGTATGCCAAAGCCGCAAGGGAGGCACAGAAAGCCGGAAAGCGAGCAAAAGATACCGCTGTTACCACGGAAAAGATCGCAGTCCGTGTGGTGCAGGCAGTCAAACGCCACCCGGTCATTTGTGCGGTGGTCATTCTGCTGCTATTGCTGCTTTTTATGATCACATCCGTGTTTTCGTCCTTTTCCAATATCAGCGTCAGCGGTCTGGGAAGTCTGACCGCTTCCACCTATCTTGCAGAGGATCAGGACATCAACCAGGCTGAACTTGTTTACACCGAATGGGAAACGGACTTACAGATGAAAATTGACCAAGTGGAAAGTATCTACTCCGGCTACGATGAGTACCGCTATAACATCGGTGCTATCGACCATGATCCGTACATTCTCATGGGGTATCTTACATCGGTGTATCAGGATTTTTCGTATAGCGAGATAGAAAGCGTGCTGCGGCAGTTATTCAGCCAGCAGTATTCTTTGACCTTTACGGAGGAGGTCGAGATCCGCTACCGCACGGAAACGGTCATTGACCCGGAGACCGGCGAGGAAACGGAGGAAGAAGTTCCCTATGAGTGGCACATCTTAAATGTGACGCTGACTTCTACGCCGCTTGAAAATCTCATTGTGTCCCGAATGGATGCCGACCAGAAGGAGATCTGCGAGATCCTGTTTATGACCAAAGGCAACCGCCAGTATGTCCAGAACGTGTTCGGCACAAACTGGCTGCCCTATGTCACCAGCTACTACGGCTACCGGGTACACCCTATCAGCGGGGAGAAGAACTACCATACCGGCGTGGACATTGGCATGGCGCAGGGTACGGAAATTCTTGCCGGACATGACGGAACGGTCACGCTGGCAGGCAGCGCAGGCGGTTACGGTCTCTGTGTTGCCATTGAGGGCGAAGCATGCGAAAGCCACACCTTGACGACCAAATACGGACACTGTTCTGAAATCCTGGTGTCTGTGGGTCAGGAAGTCAAATCCGGGGATGTGATCGCCAAAGTCGGCAGTACCGGTAATTCCACTGGACCCCATTTACATCTGGAGGTGCTGGTGGACGGTCAGTATCTGAACCCACTGTACTTTGCCGATACGGGAGATACCAGCGAGCGTACCCTGCCAACAGGCGGTGTGGGAGGAAGCGGAAGCTACTTTGACTACGACATCCCGCCGGAGGCTCTGGCAGATGAACAGTTTAGGGCCATGATCACCGAGGCGGAAAAATATCTGGGCTATCCTTATGTCTGGGGCGGTTCCAGTCCTTCCACTTCCTTTGACTGTTCCGGCTTTGTGTCATGGGTGGTCAATCATTCCGGCTGGAACTTCGGACGCCTGACAGCGGACGGACTGCTTGGGGTGTGTACGCCGGTGTCCCGTGAAAACGCAAGACCCGGAGACCTTATTTTCTTCCAGGGAACCTACAACACCAGCGGAGCCAGTCATGTGGGGATCTACGTCGGCAACAATATGATGATCCACTGCGGATCACCCATCTCTTATGCAAACATCAACACAAGCTACTGGCAGCAACACTTTTATACATTTGGGCGTCTGCCCTAAAGAAACGGAGGTAATATATTGAACCCTAAAATTGAAAAACTGGAAAAAGAAATCGAAAAGGCCAAAGCAAAGCTTGCGGAACAGCAGGAAAAGCTCCGCAAGCTGGAGGAACAGAAAACGGAGCTGGAAAACACCGACTATGTGGCTGTGGCAAGAAGCTATCATCTGACACCCCAGCAGCTTGCGGACTTCCTGAAAGCACAGCAGGCGTCCAAAGCCGGTGCGGAGCTTCCGCAGAAACAGGAGGACGCCTATGAGAACTAAAACGATCTCATTTTTGGCGGTGCTTCTGCTTTTCGTGAGTGTATTTGCCCTGCCTCTGACAGCCTATGCCGCCGGGGGCAGCGATGCCACACCGCCCAAGCTGACGGCCACACTGACAGATGGCAAACTCAGTGTCTCTGCCACCGATGATATGTCCGGCGTGGAAGGTATTTATGTGGACGGGAACCGGATCAACAGCCTTGCGGACGGTGCAGCTACCGTGATCCTGAAAGACTATGCCGGAACCGGAAAGCAGATCAGCGTATACGCTGAGGATTATGCCGGAAATCGTTCTGATACGGTGAAATTCGATAATCCCTATTACGAAGCACCGAAAGCAACGGAAACACCGGCTGCAACAACCAAGCCTACCACTTCCAACAGTGGCAGTTCCCAGAATACTTCTACTGGAAATACAGGAACTACCTCACAGAATACCGCGACAAAGCAGGATACATCCAAGGAAGAAAATAGTTCTTCGGAAAGCACTTCTTCTATCCCGGATGGAGCCTTTACCCCGGAGGGTACAGGAAGTGTGCTGGATAGTGCGACGAGCAGTGAGGACGATAAGCAGTTTTACACCATCACCACCGAGGCCGGGAATGTGTTCTATCTCATTATCGACGGCAAGCGTGACAGCAATAACGTGTATTTCTTAAACGGTGTCACGGAATCGGATCTTCTTGCTCTGGCGGAAAAGGATGGCAACGGTGTCAGCTCTATCCCAGCAGTGGAAACCTGTACCTGTACGGACAAATGTGAGGCAGGTGCCGTTAACACGGGCTGCTCTGTCTGCAAAAATGACCTGACCTCTTGCAAGGGCGCGGCAAAGACAGTCGAGCCGGAGGAACCAGTTATGGAAGAACCTGTAAAAAATAACAGCAGCACCGGCACCATCATCTTCCTGGTGGTCGCTTTTGCGGCGGTGGCCGGCGTGGGCTACTATGTAAAGATCGTGCGTCCGAAGCAGCAGGCAGAGGATGACGACGATTTTGACGATGAAGGCTATGGAGAGGGCTTTGACCCGGATGCCGCTTACGGTGAGCCGGAATATCTCTCCGAAGATGATTTTGACGATAAGGACAGCGACTAAAGCTGTCCTTTTTCTGACAGAAAGTGAGGATAAATTTCATGGAGAAAACAAATATCCATTCCCATAAGGGATTGAAACAACTGCTGGCACTGCTTCTGTGTGCGGTGTGCGTGATCGGCATGGTTCCAACCCAGGCGTTTGCGGCGTCCGTCGGTCAAAAGGCAAGCTCCTGGCTGGGCAATCAGTATGTAGGCTCTGACGGGCAGCATTATTACAGCCCCGCACCCACCAACTTCCTTGTTTACAATTCGGACGGAACGATGGATCACCGCACCAGTAACGGCGGCAGTGCCTGCAAGCATTACATGCTGACGGATTCTGATGGCGTGACCCATTCCGTCTACTGTGTGGAGAGCGGTATTCCCTATAACACTTCCGACAATACCTATACATCGGAAAGCGGCACCAACAGTAGCTATCTGAACCTGCTCCCGGCCAGTGCCAGACGGGGCATTACCCTA
>Ga0129317_1001151_pt1 | contig 21134 bp, 25 predicted proteins | sample Cm1ome_FD_94430 | JGI IMG/M metagenome (GOLD analysis project Ga0129317, IMG submission 94430) | Eastern black-and-white colobus group fecal microbial communities from Wisconsin, USA - Cm1105 metagenome | ecosystem: Host-associated > Mammals > Digestive system > Large intestine > Fecal | place... | reverse complement strand
TTTATCTGTGAAATGTGGAATATAATATGCTGAATGTGGGTTTTACAGCTGTAATTCGGCGATTTAGAAATTTATTTCGCTTGTTTGTGACCTAATCACCAAGGTGATTAGCCTCTGAAATCACTATATTTTACATCATTAAAAACATTAAGTGCATTCAAAAGCATCAGAAATCGGAAGAAAACACTATTTCGGGTTGGGGCAGGGTTGGACTTGGGTTGGACTTGGGTTGGACTATAAGACAGCACATATATCTTTAAATCAGGGTGTTACCTATTGGGTTGGACTATGAGCAAAAAATATCTATAAAAATGAAGAATCTCACTCCACACCAAGCACTCTCAGCACATGGTTCTCAACTCTGAATTTCACGTTACGGCGGCGGAACTCCATGCCGTATATCCTGTCCTCAGAGCTATGGTATTGCGGACGGGGATCCTGTTCCAATATCTCCCGCAACAGCTTCACGTCTTCTTCAGTGAGTTTTTCCGCCACTTCCTGCGGAATGTCCACCCGTAAGGTCTGCCACTTGTCGGTGTCAACAAATCCGCTCCGCGCATCGGCGTGGCTGTCGGTGAAGGTAATGTAAGGCTTGATGTCGTATATCGGCGTGCCGTCCATGAGGTCGGCACCCGCAACTCTTATTATCGGACCGCCTTCGGCATCGGCTGCTATCTCCAATAGCTTGACCGATGACAATGCGAGATTGTTGGGGCGGAACGACGAACGGGTGGCAAACACCCCCATGTGGCGGTTGCCGCCCAGACGCGGCGGGCGCACGGTGAGGTGCTTCCTTGCGCTGACATTCTCCGAGAATCCCCATATCAGCCACAGATAGTCAAAATCCTCCATTCCCCTCACGGCATCGGCATTGCGGTAGGCTTCACAGAAGCGTATCTCGCCCACCAAGCTGTTTGCGATGCCGCTCTGCCGCGGTATGCCAAACTTGCCCGTGAGCGGCGAGCGGAAAAAGGCTATCGGTTGTATGTCCATCGCTACTGTCTATCCCTGATTATTGCTGCTTATCCCTGACTTTCCTGTGTAAACGGCATAATTTTCCAGTCTGCGATGGTTTTTCTTTCGCTGTCGAAGCTTATGCCCACCTTTACCATAGGCAGTCCGCATAGTGCAAAGCGCCGGGGATAGTCCTTCAGGTCAATCTGGCGCATAGCGGCATCGGCGCTCTGATTGAGCTTCAGCTCTATTATATATAATGTATGGGCTGTGCGCATGACAATGTCCACACGTCCCCGGGGAGTGCGCACCTCCACGTCGACATACATACCGAATAACGAAAAGATGATGTAGAGCATCTGCTGGTAGTGCCCCTCGTAGTTGGTGTTGTCGCAGTAGGGCACGGTAAGCAGGAACTCCTGCAGCAGGCAGAGCGCACCCTCCATGTCGTTCTTGAGCAGGCAACGGTACATACGCCCGACCGTAGTCTTGCCTTCGCTGGTGTGGCGGTCAAGATAATTTGGCAACATGCTCTGCAGCAGTCCCACGCGAATTTCATTGTTTGGTATGTCGAGCATATACAGCTCTGTTTCAATGTCTCCGTCCTTGATGGTGAGGTATCCGCTCTGATAAAGCAGTGGAGTGATGTCGGTGAGCCGCTCCGTGGGTGCGTCGAAGTCAGAGGCAAACACCTCACGCTGTCCTATCTTTTGCGGAATTACATCATATTTCCGCAACATCTCTATGAGGAAAGTCGGCGTGCCGCTGCCAAACCAGTAGTTGTTCAGTTTCATGTCATTAAAGGCGTTCAGCAGACTGTACGGGTTGTATATGTCGGGCGAGGGCCATGTGAAGTGATATCCATCGTATTTTGCTTTCAGCTTCAGCGCCATCTCATCGGTGGTGATGTTGAGCTTTTCGGCAAACAGTTCGATATAGTCCTTCATCTGTGTGAGCAGTTCCTCCTTGGTGATTCCGCAGATGGCGGCATATTGCTCGTCCATGCTGATATTCGTGATGTTGTTCAGCTCGCTGAAGATGCTCAGCTGCGAAAATTTTGTTATTCCAGTGAGGAAGACAAAGCGCAGATAAGGGTCGCAGGCTTTCAGCGGCGAGTAGAAGTTGCGCATCACGTTGCGGAGAATTGGCAGATTCTCTTCCTCGTGCATAACGTCGAGCAGCGGTGCATCGTATTCGTCGATGAGCACCACAACCTTCTGCCCCGTCTGCTCGCAGGCACGTTCTATCAAGCCTTGCAAACGCTGGTTCAGATTTTGCTTGTCAGGTTCATTTCGACCATACACCTTTTCATAGTCGGTTAGTTTTCCGCTCAGTTCTGAAATCAATGCCTCCCTGTCCACATGCTTCGCCGTACTCATGTCAAAGTGGAGCACGGGATATTGCGTCCACTCCGTCTCCAGCTTGTCTATAGCCAAGCCTTTGAACAAGTCGCGGCGCCCCTCAAAGTAACTCTTTAGCGTGGAGGTGAGTAGCGACTTGCCGAACCGCCTCGGGCGGCTCAGAAAATAATACTTTGGAGCGCTGTGCGCCAGGTTATACACATATTCCGTCTTGTCTATATAAAGACGGTTTCCCTCGATGATGTTCGAGAATGTCTGTATGCCAACAGGGCACAGTTTCAGTTTCTTGTCTGCCATAATCTACTCACCTGTTTTATGTTATGCTGCAAAAATACAAATAATATCCCAATCTGCCAAATAAATCGCAAAAAAAATATTTTTACGTGCAATAAAATGCCATGCAGCGTGTTATAATAGCAGAATAACAAAAATTACTCATTTAAAGAATATGTGATATGAAAGTAAAATTAACTCACTGGTACAATTGGATGACGGGCGTACTCCTGTCGCTGTTGGGATTCTCATCGTGCAACAAAAATGAAATTGATGATCCCGGTAATAATATATGTCTGTATGGAACCCCTACGACACATTATATTATAAAAGGTAAGGTGACAGACACCGACGGCAAGCCGATAAACGGCGTGAAGGTTGAGGCAAACGATACATACGACGATAGACGCCGTCCTTTGACTGATGAACCTGTATATACTGACGAAAAGGGCGAATATTCAGCAAACGCGTGGGGGATTTCGTCTGATGGCCAAGGCAACATACTGCTTGAAGTGACTTTTGAGGATGTTGACGGTGAAGCCAATGGAGGAACCTTTGCCAACGACACGGTGCGCGGCAAGGACATGACTATTGAAAAGGTGAAAGATGGTGACGGTGCCTGGAACCGCGGCACCTACGAGATAACAGCCAACAAGACAATGAAAAAGAAACAATGAGGAGGAAATGACAAAGGCATTACCATTGTCGCTACGCAGAAAGCTGGCACTCGAACTGTGGCGCAAGCAATATGACAGACTGGTGGAGGAGCACCCGCTGCAACAGCTTTTCTGGGAATGCACACTCAGATGCAACCTGCATTGCCGCCATTGCGGCAGCGACTGCAAGACACAAGCCGGCATCACCGACATGCCAAAAGAGGATTTTCTGCATGTGCTCGACCGGATAAGCGAGGTGACCGACCCTCACAGGGTGTTTGTGATTGTTACGGGCGGAGAGCCGCTTATGCGCGACGACATTGCCGAGTGCGGGCGCGCCATCTACGACCGGGGCTTCCCGTGGGGAATGGTGACCAACGGATTGCGGCTCACTCCAGAACGGTTCAGCTCACTGATTGACGCAGGACTTCACACCATGACCGTGAGCCTCGACGGACTTGAGGACAACCACAACTGGATGCGCGGACATAAGAACAGTTTCCGGATGGTGACGCAGGCAATTGACATGCTTGTGGAGAACGGTGATGTGATTTTCGACGTTCTCACCTGCGTAAACCGCCGCAACTATCAGCAGCTGTCTGCCATCCGCGACTTTCTTGTGGGCAAGGGAGTGAAGCGGTGGCGCATTGTGGCGGTGTTTCCTGTGGGCAGGGCGGCTGCCGACCCCGACATGCACCTCACCAGTGAGGAGTATCGCGGCATTCTCGACTTCATAAAGCAGACGCGAAAGGAGGGCAGAATCATTGCGAGCTATGGCTGCGAGGGATTTATGGGTAACTACGAGGGCGACATACGCGGTCATTTCTTTGGCTGTCAGGCTGGTGTCACCGTAGGCTCGGTACTCGTCGACGGCTCAATATCCGCCTGCGCCAGCATTCGCTCCAACTTCCATCAGGGCAACATCTATCAGAATGATTTCATGGATGTGTGGCTGAACAAATTTCAGCCTTACCGCAACCGTGAATGGATGCGTAAGGCTGAATGTGCTGACTGCAAGTATTTCCGCTATTGCCGCGGCAACGGAATGCACCTGCGTGATGATGAGGGCAACCTGATAGTTTGCCCGCTGAAAAGACTTATCCCATAACAACTTCCACGGTGTGGCTGCCTGGAGTTGCTGGTATCACATTTCCGTCGATGGCGTTGCCGTCGACGGTTATGCTTTTTATGCCAGTTTCCATGCCGTCGGGATTCTTCACCGTGATAGTGTATTCGCCATCGCGGAAACGGCGGGTTACGGTGTATTCCTTAGCCGTGGAGGGAAGGCACGGGCGGATGGCGAGACCATCGTAGTCGGGCTGTATGCCGAGGATATACTGGCTTACGGTGAGCCACATCCATGCGGCGGTGCCCGTGAGCCATGAGTTCTTTCCCTCGCCGGGCTTGTAGGCATCCTTGCCTGCCACCATCTGACAGTTTACGTAGGGCTCCACCTTGTGCAGAGTCTGGCGGTCCTCCTCCACATACGACGGAAGAATCTTTGTGTAGTGCTCCCAAGCCTCGTTGCCTCTGCCTGCCACCGTCATGCCGATGATTACCCACGGATTGTTGTGGCAGAAGATGCCGGCGTTCTCCTTGTAGCCCTCGGGGTAGGACGAAATTTCGCCCATCTCAACGTGGTACACGCTGTAGGCGGGATTGTTGAGCACAATGCCGTGCTCGCAGTCCATCATACGCTCCACGGAGTCAATAGCCTTGTCAACCATTCCCTTGTCGAGCCCTATGCCAGCCATGGTGCACCAGCCCTGACTCTCGATGAATATCTTGCCTTCCTCGTTTTCGTTTGAGCCAATCTTGTTGCCGTAGAAGTCGTAGGCACGCAGATACCACTCGCCGTCCCAGCCGTGCTTCTGCACAGCCTCGTCCATGCTTTTCACGGCAGCTTCCATTGCATCAGCCTCGGCAGCAAAGCAGGCAATGCCATACCTGGCGGCATCCTCGCCGCGGTCGGCGAGCGTTCGGCACAGCCTCACATATTCCTTGCCCGTGACCACAAACAGTCCGGCAATCATCAGCGACTCAGCCTTTGAGCCCTCGCTCTTGTTCTCCGTGGTCTGGAAACTCTCGTTGGGGTCCCACGAGAAACAGTTGAGGTTGAGACAGTCGTTCCAGTCGGCGCGGCCTATGAGCGGCAGCGCGTGCGGTCCGAGGTTGCGGGTGACGTGCTCCATTGAAATCTTGAGATGCTCGAAGAGAGTCTTCTCACTGCCCGGCTGGTTGTCGAATGGCACAGGCTCGGTGAGAATAGAGAAGTCGCCCGTTTCCTTGAGATAGGCGGCAGTGCCGAAGATAAGCCAGCATGGGTCGTCGTTGAATCCGCCGCCTATATCGTTGTTGCCACGCTTGGTCAGCGGCTGATACTGGTGATAGCAGCCGCCGTCGGGGAACTGTGTTGATGCGATGTCGATGATGCGCTGGCGGGCACGGCTCGGCACAAGATGCACGAAGCCTACAAGGTCCTGGTTGGAGTCGCGGAATCCCATGCCGCGCCCCACGCCGCTCTCGAAGAACGATGCCGAGCGCGAGAAGTTGAACGTCACCATGCACTGATACTGGTTCCAGATGTTCACCATGCGGTCGAGCTTGTCGTTGCCGCTGCTTACGGTGAAGTTGCTGAGCAGGCGGTTCCAGTATTCATTGAGCTGGTTGAAGGCTGCATCCACCTTGGCGGTGGTGTTGAAAGCCTCAATCAGTGAGTGAGCCTTGGTCTTGTTGATGGTCTGGTGTGCCTCGAACTTCTCGTTCTGCTCATTCTCCACATATCCGAGAAGGAACACAAGGTCGCGGCTCTCGCCGGGAGCCAGCTCCACCTCTATATATTGGGATGCTATTGGGCTCCATCCGTGGGCATGGCTGTTGCGCGGCTTGCCCTCCACCACGGCGTCGGGCGCCGACTTCTCGCTGTAGAGCCCTACAAAGGTCTCACGGTCGGTGTCGAACCCTTGGATGTCGGTGTTCACGGTGTAGAAGGCATAATGGTTGCGGCGCTCGCGGTACTCTGTCTTGTGATAGATTGTTGATCCCTCGATCTCCACCTCTCCTGTAGAGAAGTTGCGCTGGAAGTTCTCCATGTCGGTGGCGGCGTTCCAGAGACACCATTCTGTGAACGAGAACAGCTTTAGGTGTTTTATCTCATTAGACGTGTTGCGCAGGGTGAGCTTCTGCACCTCGGCCCATGTTTTCAGCGGCACGAAGAAAAGTACCGATGCCTCCACTCCGTTCTTTGCTCCCGTGATGCGGGTGTAGCCCATGCCGTGGCGGCACTCGTAGAAATCGAGTGGCGTGCGGCACGGCTTCCATCCCGGACTCCAAATGGTGTCGGCATCCTTGATGTAGAAGTAGCGCCCGTCGTTGTCCATCGGCACGTTGTTGTAGCGGTAACGTGTGATGCGGCGGAACTTTGCGTCCTTGTAGAAGCTGTAGCCTCCGGCGGTGTTGCTGATAAGGGAGAAGAAATCCTCGTTGCCCAGATAGTTTATCCATGGCCATGGGGTCTTCGGGTCGGTGATGACATATTCACGATTCTGGTCGTCAAAATGTCCGTAGCGTTTTTGTTGCATAAAGTTGAAGTTAGTTAGTTGTTGTATTTTGTAGGATGGGTAGGAGTTGTAAGAGTGGTAGGAGATGTAGGAGGAGTGGGAAACTCCTCACTCCACACTCCTCACTATTTCTCCTTACGGTCATCTATGTTATCGCCCTCAGTGGGAGCCATCTCCTCCTCGAAGTCAGTCACACCGGCTTCAATCAGGATGTTGTACCACTGTATGAGCTTCTTGATGTGGCTCACCTGCACACGGTCACGGTCGTAATTTGGCAGTACCTTTGCGAAGTACTCGCGCAGTTCATCGCCCGAAGCCTTCTTGTAGTTGACAGAGCATACCTTTCCGTCCTCAACGGTCTTCATTGATGCGAGCACCTTACCCAGTGCCACGTCTTCGGTGTCGGTGAACATTGCTATGTCGGCGAGAGATGTTATGCGGTCGGTGGCAAAAGCTGGCATGCGGCGGTGGGTGCTGTCGAGAGCCTCCACGATAAGATTGTTATTACCACGGCTTACAAGTTTGTACAATCCCGGTTTTCCGGCGATAGATAAAATTGTCTGTAACATAATATTTCTTCTTTTAGTCTGAATTTAGTTTGTTTACTATAATGTTTATTTGTGTTATCAAATCTTTTTTCCCGTCATTGTCGATGACAAAATTGCTTCTGGCAGCTTTCTCTTCCTGACTCATCTGTTTGTCAATCCATTGCTGCGCCTCTTGGCGCGAGATGGAGTCGCGGCTGCATATTCTGTCTATACGCACTTCGAGTGGCGCCGTGACACAGATGACATGAGTGAAGGCAATGCGCTTGTCGAATCCGCTCTCAAACAGTATTGCGCTTTCCAGCCACTGTTTGCCGCTGTTCTCAAAGTCGGCAGCCACAGCAGGATGCACCACATTGTTGATGGCGGTCTTGTTGGCATCGCTCTTCAGCAGAAACTGTGCCACAACAGCCTTGTTCAGCCTGCCGTCGGGCAAATAGGTATTGTCGCCTATGAGCTGCGTAAGCTGCTGGCGCAGGGCGGCAGACGAGTTCATGAGCACTTTGGCGGCATGGTCGCAGTCGTACACCTCAATGCCTTGCTCTGCAAGCATCCGGCACACATAGCTCTTGCCACTGCCTATTCCTCCTGTTATGGCGACCTTCATTAATTTATTAATTATTATTTATTAATTGGCTGCGTATGATTCTTCACTCTTCATTGACTTCGTCGATTTGCGGCTGCACCTCGGAAAAGCTCAAGCAAGCTTGGCTCTCCACTCGGTTTGCACGAAAATTCTTCATTTCTCAGTTTTCCTCAATCAGATAATCCACGCTGTTCATGCTCAACCTAACCTTTTGCACCTCATGCGGCTGGCGGACAAGATGCAGTGTACACTTGTCGGATGGATGTTTCACAAGGTCATCGTAGTCCACCACCACAACAAAGTCGCTCGCTTTGATGTCCTTGAGAGATTTTGCTCCGGTAACAAACGTAACGTTGACTTTCGACGGGAATGTCCTTATTATTTTTCCATCGGGCACATTGACACCCTTTATGCGTATGTCACTGATTGTGGTTTCAATGAGAATGTCTGTGTGGAAAGTCACTTTCACGCTGTTGGGACTTATCTTCACTCCCTGCATCTTGCGCAGCGGGGTGTAGACGCTCAGTGTGTCGTGAGCCTTCGTGATGTAGATAGGGTCGGTGTAAACACACTCAAGGCTATCGAGTTTTTTGTGAGAGGCATATACCAGCACACTGTCGGGGCTGTAGGTTACATTGGATATGAAATGCAGCTCCTCGGGCTCAACTTTTCCGGTGTACACCACCGGCACTTTCTTGCTCTGACCGTAGTTGTAGGTGAACTCACACTTGTCGGGCTTACCCTGCTGTTGCACAATCTTGGTTGACGAAGCAAGCTGTTTGTAGAGAATACGCTGTATCTCCGCTGCCGCCACCACTCCGTAGCCGTTACCTTTATTATATGTGTTGAAGTCGGCTTTAATGCCTATCTTCTCGTGCTCGTTGTCGCCAATAAGATAGTTCACCAGCACAAATCCCTTGTCGCGCAGAATCACCCTCACCGTGTCCACCTCATCGCTTGTGAGAACAATGTTCTGTGGCACGTTGACAATGTGAACCGGAACCTTTATCTCCTTTTCCCACACCTCGTTGAAGGTGGTCATGGTCCAGAAGGCTCCCGAAAGCACCAAAAACAACAGAAAAATCAGAAACTCCTTATTGATTATCCTAAATAAGAAGTTTCTGACATGTTGCATTATAGTGCTTATGTTCAGCATTTCACGTAGTGGTTTGCCCGTAGTCTGTTATTTCTGCTGGTTGGCAGAACTTGACATGTCCTTGAACACAGAGCCCTTATCTACCTTTATCACCACACCCTTTGCTATTTCGAGGTCAACGGTGCCTGTGGTGAGGTCGATGCGCTTCACTGTACCATAGATGCCGCCGCCGGTAACCACCTGCTGTCCCTCCTGCAGTGCATTCTGGAAGTTGCGGATCTCTTTCTGTCTCTTCTGCTGTGGGCGAATCATGAAAAACCACATGATGGCAAACATTGCCACAAGCATGAGAATCATGCTCATTCCGCCTCCCTGTGCTGCCTGCGCAGCCATTGTAACTGTTGTCATTTTCGTTTTATTTAGTTTTTATTAATTCGTAATTGTAAATTCAATAACTGACTTTATAGAACTTAGTCTCTCATACTGGCTTGCACGAAATTTGGCTTAATCCCTTACGTCGCCGGTAATTGATTCTTCATTCTTCACTCTTCATTCTTCATTTCCTCATCTGCTTCAGCATTTTTCCATTGTCTATGAGATAGCGCGCTATGGCATCGAGCATACCGTTGATGTAGCCGCCACTGCGCGGTGTGCTGTAGCGCTTTGACAAGTCAATAAACTCGTTGATGGTTACGCTCACCGGTATAGTGGGGAACGTCATCATTTCGGCTATCGCAATCTGCATCAGGATTATATCCATGTAGGCAAGACGCGAGAAGTCCCAGTTCTTAGATGCCTCACTCATGTATTTCTGATACTCGTTGCCGTTGAGGATGGCAGCGCGGAACAGCTTGCGTGCAAACTCGCGCTCCTCGTCGCTCTCATACTCTGGTATGAGCGACTGCTTCTCCTTGTTCTTCTCATCAAAGCGCTTGATGGTCTTTATCACAAACGAGTCCACAATCTCCTTGTCGTCGTTCCAATACAGGCTGTCAGCTTCGAGCATGGCATCTATATCATCGTTGTTCTCGATAAGCATGCGGTAAATTTTTCTCCACAACTCGCGGTCAGCAGCATAATCATCGGTGGCGCTGTTCATATACTCCTCATAGAAGTTGCTGCCTATAATCTGCTTGTAGAGTTTTTGGACTATGTCAGGATGATCTTCCCATTTTAGCTTCTGCATACTTGTGAAGTCGTTGAGCTCCTCGTTGACTTCAAGCTGCATTATGAATCTGTTATAGATGAAGCGCTGCGGAAGCTGCGGCTTGTTTTCGCGGATAGCCTTCACCGTGGCTATTTCGTGCTGACGGCGTGCCTCTTTTGTTATTGCTACCATGAGCGACAACATTATTATATATAGGTCATAGGCTTTCGACAAGCTGAAAAACAATTCCTTTTCAGCCGTGTCAATGTTCTGGCTACCGTTTTGATAATAAGCATAGGTCAACTGTACGATTTTGTTTCTAATCAATTCTCTGTTAATCATATTTCCCGCTTTCTTTTTATTGATGATTCTCTAATCTGTCTTTATTTTTTTGCAAAATTACTTATATTATTTGGAAAATGCAAGATTTTAGCAAAATATTTGAGATTTTTTTGCTAATAGTTTGGAAGTTTGACAAAAAAGCAGTACCTTTGCACCGCTTTTTCGGGCACATCGATTAAAATCAGTGTGATGGTGAATTAAGCACAATAATGTTTTTATACTTAATTTTAGAGTAACACAAAAATGAAAGAAATTACACTTAACGGTAAGGCGCGTACCGAAATCGGCAAGAAAGCCTCAAGAGAAATGCGCAAGGAGGGTATGATCCCATGTAACATCTACGGTGAGAAGAAGGGCGAGAACGGTCTGCCTGAAGCTATCTCGTTTGCTGCTCCAATGACTGAGCTCCGCAAGATTGTCTACACTCCTCACGTTTACGTAATCAAGATTAATATTGACGGTACTGAGCACACAGCCATCATGAAGGAGCTGCAGTTCCACCCCACAACCGATGCTCTGCTCCACGCAGACTTCTATGAAATCAACCCAGAGAAGCCTATCGTAGTGGGTATTCCTGTTAAGCTCAACGGTCTGGCACAGGGTGTTCGTGATGGTGGACGTATCAACCTCTCTATCCGCAAGATCAACGTTAAGGCTCCTTACACAGTTATCCCAGAGGTGCTCGACATCGACGTTACAAACCTCGGTCTCGGCAAGAGCATCAAGGTTGGCGCTCTCTCATTCGAGAATCTTGAGCTGGTAACCTCTCCTGAGGTTGTTGTTTGCTCTGTTAAGGCTACACGTGCTTCTCGTAGTGCAGCTGCCGCAGCTCAGTAATCATTGCTGACATCAGACTATGGACAAATATTTGATTGTTGGTTTGGGCAATGTCGGCGATGAGTACGACCTGACCCGCCACAACACAGGATTTATGGTATTGGACGCTTTTGCTAAGGCGTCCAATATTCATTTTGAGGATAAGCGTTACGGCTTTGTGGCTGAGACAAGCCTCAAGGGGCGCAAGGTGTTTCTGCTCAAACCGTCTACGTTTATGAATCTCTCGGGCAATGCTGTGCGCTATTGGATGAACAAGGAGAACATCGACCTTGAGCGTGTGCTTGTGGTGGTCGACGACCTCGCCCTGCCTCTTGGTGCGCTGCGGCTGAAACCTTCTGGCAGTAATGCCGGTCACAACGGACTGGGACACATTCAGAGTGTGCTCGGCACCGACAAGTACTGCCGTCTGCGCGTGGGCATAGGCAATGAGTTTGAGCGCGGCATGCAGATTCAGTGGGTGCTTGGCAAGTACAACGACGAGGAGCTGCAGACGCTGGCTCCGCAGATTGACACAGCCGTGGAGATAATCAAAAGTTTTGTGTTGGCGGGAGTGAATATAACAATGAACGCTTTTAACAAGAAAAAACTAAATGGCTAACGAGGCAAGAATAGACAAATGGCTGTGGGCGGCACGTATATTCAAGACGCGCTCCATTGCTGCCAATGCCTGCAAGAACGGCAGGGTGATGATTGACGGAACCAATGTCAAGCCTTCACGCATGGTAAAGGTCGGCGACACAGTGAGTGTGCGCAAGCCGCCTGTCACCTATTCGTTCAAAATTCTGCAGACCATCGAGCAGCGTGTGGGCGCAAAGCTCATACCCGGCATCTACGAGAATGTCACTCCGCAAAGTCAGTATGAGCTGTTGGAGATGAACCGCATAAGCGGTTTTATCGACCGTCAGCGCGGCACTGGACGTCCCACAAAGAAGGAACGCCGCAGCCTCGACTCTTTTGTGGGTGACTCGTTCGATGGATTCTTCTTTGATGATGACGACGATGACTATGAGGAGTGAGGAGTGTCTTTAACTTCATCTTCTTTTAATGTAAAAAACAAAATGATTCAGAACATTGTATTTATAATAATAGGTATATCGCTGGTGCTCTGGGGAGCCGACCGCATGACCTCGGGAGCCGGGGCGTTGGCGCGCCGTATGAAAATCTCTGAGATTGTAATAGGCTTGACCATTGTGGCAGCCGGCACCAGTGCGCCCGAGCTGTTTGTCAGCGTGATGTCGGCACTGCACGGCACTCCCGACATGGCTCTCGGCAATGTCGTAGGCAGCAACATATTCAATACCTTGCTGATTGTGGGATGCTCGGCAATGGTGGCTCCGATGGCGATAGCCAAGACCACCGTAAGGCGTGACTTACCTGTCACTCTGTTTGCCTCGCTGCTTATAATTGTTTTGTGCATGGACGGTTTCACCTCGTTGTCGCTGTCAGGCAAGACCTTGTCGCGCATTGACGGTGTGATTCTCCTGGCGGTGTTTGTGCTGTATATGGCATACACTTTCAAGACGAGCAAGGCATCTGAGCCCGATACCGACGGCTCTGCACCTCAGCCGGTGGTGAAGAGCATCGCCTACGTGGTGCTTGGATTGGCAGGACTGATTGTTGGCAGTAACGTGTTTGTAAGCCATGCCTCTGAGCTTGCCGCCTCGCTCGGTGTGAGCGACGCTGTGATAGGACTCACCATCGTTGCAGGAGGCACATCGATGCCCGAACTTGCCACAAGTGTTGTGGCGGCACGCAAGGGACAGAGCGCAATGGCAATCGGCAATGTGCTGGGAAGCAATGTGTTCAACATCCTCTTCATCCTTGGCACCACATCGGTAATAACACCAATGCACATTCAGGGCATCACGCTTGCCGACATCCTTACGATGGGATTTTCGGTAGTTCCCCTGTGGCTATTCTCCTACACCAAATATCGTGTGGAGCGTTGGGAGGGGGCTGTGCTCGCAGCAATGTTCGCAACTTACATGGCGTGGCTTTTGATGAGTATTTAGTGAGGAGTCGGGAGTCATTGTCTAACCTCCCTAAAAAAACAATAAGATGAAAAATAAAAAAAACAGTGAACAGGTGAGTGTGCTGTTTATGCTTTTCGGCATACTCTTCTGCGTTTGTCTGATAACGGCAAACGTGCTTGAGACAAAGCAGATTTCCATCGGACCGCTCAACATCACGGGCGGACTGATAGTGTTTCCTGTTTCTTACATCATCAACGACTGTGTGTGCGAGGTGTGGGGCTATGGCAAGGCACGCCTGCTGATATGGACGGGATTCTTTATGAACGCCCTGTTTGTGGGCTTCGGTGCTCTTGCCGACATCATTCCCGGTGCCGATTATTGGGACAATCAGGCAGGCTTCCACGCCATCTTCGGACTTGCTCCGCGCATCACCGCCGCATCGTTTGTGGCGTTTATCGTAGGCTCGTTTGTCAACGCCTACGTAATGAGCCGCATGAAAATCTCATCACAGGGCAGACATTTTTCATATCGCGCTATTCTCAGCACGGTGTTTGGTGAGAGTGCCGACTCGCTGATATTCTTTCCCCTGGCGTTCTATGGCATTGTGCCCGACCATGAGCTTCTTGTTCTCATGGTGTCGCAGGTAATCCTCAAGACTGTTTATGAGATTGTGGCATTGCCAGCAACGGTGAAGGTGGTGAGGTTCACAAAGAAGTTTGAGGGCGAGGATGCCTACGACACGGCTGAGAAATATAAAATATTCAAGTTCTTTCAATAGAAGGCAATAAGGCTTATTGGTCCAATTAGCCTAATAGGCTTTATTGGCTCAATTAGCCCTATAAGCCCTATAAGCCCAATAAAAATAATAAAAAAAAATATGAGCAACAACAGAGAAAATGAAGGTCTGCACGCCCTTGGCGCAAAGACCGAATACAGGAGCGACTATGCTCCGGAAGTGCTGGAGACATTCCAGAACAAGCATCCCGAGAACGACTATTGGGTGCAGTTCAACTGCCCAGAGTTCACATCGCTGTGCCCTATAACGGGACAGCCAGACTTTGCAGAGATAAAGATAATGTATCTGCCTGGCGAGAAGATGGTGGAGAGCAAGAGTCTGAAGCTCTATCTCTTCAGTTTCCGCAACCATGGAGATTTTCACGAGGACTGCGTGAATAAAATCATGAAAGACCTCGTGAATCTGATGGATCCCAAATACATTGAAGTGGTGGGATTGTTTACTCCGCGTGGCGGCATAAGCATCTATCCATACGCTAACTATGGTCGTCCCGGCACAAAATATGAGAAACTGGCAGAAGAGCGTCTGATGAATCACGGACTGGTATAATCACAGTCTTTTTTACTTTGACGCCTTGAAATTGAATATCGGACGTATTATCGTATCAATGTTTACGGTAGGTCCGATATTTTCTATTATCTCCTTGGCGGGCTTATACACCATAGGCGACTCGTCGCGTGTAAAATCGTTGACCGACTCTGAATAGATGCCAGCCATTGCCGCTGTGAACTCTTCCATGGTTATCTGTCCGTATGCCTCGCTGCGGCTGAGCACGCGCCCTGCGCCGTGAGGTGCCGAGCAGTTCCAGTCTTCATTGCCCTTGCCTGTGCATATCAGCGACCCGTCGCGCATGTTGAGCGGAATTATGCACCGCTCGCCTTCGTATGCCGATATGGAGCCTTTGCGTATGATATTGTCGTTGCCAATATAATTGTGTATGCTCTCAAACTCTTCCAACACCTCGGTGTCGGCGAAGAACCGCATGAGCAGCATGGCTATGAGCCGTCTGTTGAGCACAGCCCACTTCTGGCACAGGCGCATGTCGTGAAGATAGTCTTCGCGCGTTTGTCCCTCGATATAGCACAGGTCTTGCGGCATCGGCGGCTTACGCATCCTGAACGAGTTGTGAAGCTCGGCTATCACCTTCTGCAGTTCATTGCGCCGTCCGGCAGCCTTATATTCGGCAATGATGCGTGTCTGCTCCTCCATTATCTCGTCCCATCCCGAGAGATGCTTCACCGCCTGTTTCTGATATATCTCAGCCACCTGTTTGCCGAGGTTGCGGCTGCCCGTGTGTATCACAAGATAGGTGTAGCCCTCGTCATCGCGGTCAAGCTCAATGAAGTGGTTGCCGCCGCCAAGTGTTCCTATTGCCTTAAACAGCCGCTTCTGCTCTTTCAGCTCACGGTAGCAACGCAGACCACTCACCAACTCCTTTGCCTCACGGTATATGTCCATGGCATCGTCCATAGACTGTAATGATGTAATTTCGCGAATGTCTCGTCCCGACGGAACATTGTCAAGCACATGATTGTTGAACGCATGGAAGTCGATGTCGCCGTCGAGCCTGAATTTCAGCACCCTCATGCCACAGCCGATGTCCACTCCCACGATATTGGGAATCACCTTGTCGCCAAGGTTGCCCGTAAATCCTATCACGCAGCCTGCACCGGCATGCACATCCGGCATTATGCGTATCTTCTTGTCGGCAAACACGTCGATGCTCACCAGCTGTCTGATTTGCTCCGTTGCCGACTCCTCTATATTGTCGGTGAATATCTTCACGTCATAACCGTCTATCGTCTTCATAATTTTTCTTCCTGTTTTTTGTCGTTATTACCTCCTTTATATATCTTCCACATATCGCCTGCCACGTCTGCTACCTGCTGGCGGAACCATATAGGAGCAAGCACCTCAACATCGGCTCCATGTGACAGCACCTCCTGCATGAAATCGTATGTGGGTCGCACAGAATAGCGGAACACGCTGTATGCCTCGCACCTGTATATCTCTTTCTGCGACTCATGCAGCGGCAGCGAGCGTATGTAGTTTGCCTGGTCTTCTGTCACCTGCAGTTCCACCGTTTCCACCTTGCTGCCGTCGCAGGCTATCACACCAAAGCATCCGTAGAAAAACTCTTCGGGATCGAAATCCCTCGGATATGCAAACCTGTCGTTCTCCTTATGCAGGCTTATAATGCGGTCGAGCGAATAAATCCTCATCCCTCCGGTATCGGTTTTGCGTGCCACCATATACCAGCGCTGCTTAAACAGTTTCACGCAATATGGCTCTACTGTATATGTACTTGGCTCACAGCTGTAATACCCTTTGTAGGTCATGCCCAGCATGCGGTTCTCCTTCATCGCCTCTATTATCGGCGACAGGTATTGCTGACCTGACGGAATATCCTCAAGCATTATGCGATCCTTTATGCCTTTGCATCCCTGCAGCAGGTTGCTCACGGTAAGTGTGTTGAGAATCCACGACCGCAGTCCGCCCGACGACACGGCACTCTCGTTATGGATAAAGTACCGGTATTCGCCCTTGTTCTCATTCTCTATAACCAGTCCGAACAGTTCCTCCACGGCAACCCGCCATTTGTGGAAAGTGCGTTTCGACAGCTCCGCCCCTTCACTTATGTCATTGTCCTGCCACAGGCTGTTAAGCTCCTCAAACGATATTTTCCTCTTGCGGTATATCGTGTCCACCAGCCACACATACTTATTAATCAGATTAGATGCCATTGTCTTTAATTTTTTTAGTCCTTATTGTTTTTACGGTGCAAATTTACTACAGACATGCGCCCATTCTGGGCACAGGTTTGAAAAAACATCAGAAAATACTAAAAGTTGCCTATGTTTTTAGATTATCATTTTTTCATTAACCAGTCTAAGGCATAGATCTGCTGTATTCCATTATGCGACACCAAAGGGTCATCATCCATGGTGATAAGATATTTGGGATAATGGTCATCTATTTGCTGTAGAGGCTTCAACTCGCGTTCCAGTGTGGCAGAATCCCGCACAGACAGTGCCACTTGGTAATAGGCGGTCTGTCCCGACTTGAAAGTGATAAAGTCAATTTCAGCGTTGTCTATCTTTCCTATCATAACCTGATTCCCCCGGCGCAGCAACTCCAAATATATCACATTTTCAAGCAAATGCCCCAAATCGTTGTTACGGATTCCCAACAGCAGATTGCGGAAACCAAAGTCACAGATGTAATACTTATGTCCCACCTTCAGATACTGCCGCCCACGGATGTCATAACGGCACACACGGTAGAACAGATAACATTCTGTAAGCGATTGCAGATAAGTCTCCACCGTGTGTTCCGAAACCTTTCTGCCTCCAGCTGTCAGATTCGTGGATATTGTACGTATGGAAATCAGATTGCCGATATTGTCAGAAAGAAAACGTATGATGCGCTCCAATAAATCCATGTCTTGAAGTTTGCGCCTTCCATCAATGTACTCTTGCCAGAACGGCGTATGCCTGTAATGACCTTCACAATCTGCTTGTCGCGCCACATACTCAGTTGCGACAGATATTCTATTCTTTCTACGGTCTTCATTGTCGTGCTTACTCTATATAAATTTGTAATCGACTGCAAATATAACTATATTTTCCGAGAAATTTGCAATCAACTGCAAATTTCTTCCATTTTTACGTATTTTTTGCAACTCACTGCATATTTATTTTTCTACAGCATACTGATACGGCGCATATATTTGTAATCTCCTCAGTACCAAAGGTCAGAATAATATTTCGCAAAAAGATCTATTCCTTCCTGCAGCCTGTTTCTGTATTCTTCCGAGACTTCCCTAAAACGTCCGTCCATATTCGCATATTGTTCAAACGACCATATCATTTTGTCCAATGTGTCACACCATTGTCCAAATCCATTGTCCAAAACAATAGTTTTCCCGTCAACCTGCTGAAGACTGTGTGAGCCTGGAGTGGCACCCGAATAGCCGCTGGCTTTTTTGAACTCTCTCAGATAGGACGATATGATTGCTCCCAACGTTGAATTTAGCCCCCACAGTTCGCTCAGTTTTATCTCATCCTTATCCCGCTTATTCTGTTTTTTCCTTTCCACAAAGCTGTAGGGATAATTTCCCCGTTTACATCTGTTCTTTTTCATTTTCTTGTCGTTTTTACGTTTTTTACTATTCCACGATGCAAATTTACTATAGGCATACGCCCATTCAGGGCATAGGTTTAAGAAAAACATCATGGAGATGTGCCAAAACCACCCTCATCAGAGAGAAAACCGATGGTTGCCTATGTTTTAGAAGGAAAAAAGTCAAAAGTTGCCTATGTTTTAGAAAGAAATCAGCCAAATGTTGCCTATGTTTTAGAAAATACAACTTCCATTTGACAAAAAAATATAAAAAAATATTTTATATTTTGTTTTATGCTCACTTATCTCGTTCACTACATACATTTGTCAACAACTGTGACCGTCGTGTTGTGGCTGTCAGGATATGGAGTGGATCTCTTTCAATACAGGACATTGCCACTCCCAATCCTGATAATAAGCCTTTCCGTCTGATAAATTTGCCGTTCTACTATGTCGGTCAGTTAGACCAGATTCTTATGAGATACAGCGAAAAATGATAAAATCGAGAGGAATAATACGAAATAATGCGACACCAGCGGGGCATTGTCCATGGTGATAAGATTTTTAGTTCAGCACTTGCCGTAGTCACAGTATATCGTGAACACAAATCCTGAGATTATCTCCACGTCTTGCCATGCCAATGTATATCTTTCTTTCAGGTCATGGAGCGCCTTGGTCAAACCGTTGGCTTTCATCTCCCTGGCCATTTTGTTGGTCATCTGCAGAACGCGATCATCAATGTGGGTAATATGCCAATAATCGTGTATAAGCCCCCAGTTGTGTTTTTTATTTCTCGCTTCACCACACAGTATGTCAAACAAATCACACGTGCGGTCGTCAATTCTCTGATTCCGGTTATTATCCACTTCAAAGTGGCATGAGACACTCTTGGGAAAGTGCAAACCTTGCTTATACATCCGTACAGCTCTATCGATATGCAGCTTATACACCATGTACATAAAGTCACGCTTCTCCCACAGCATCCGGTCAACCTCCAGCAAACGGTTACGCCGTTCATCAGTCATCTCATAATGTCCGTCAAGATATTCCTGCCGTACGGATGTATAGTATTTCATCAGATACTGTTTAGAATTCTCACCTATATTAAGGTCATACGACAACGACAGTATCAGACTTTCCACGTCCGACACGCTAATGCCGTTTTCACCTATTGCTATTTTCTTTGGATATCCACGTTCATATCTCATCATACTCAAATTTCATTTTCAGGTTAAACTTATCAATCTTCAGCACATCCTGTATGGGCATCCCGCAAAAGTCTATCAGATTATGGGAAGCCCAGTTAAAACAGATGTGCTTTGTCTTCTCATAGTCAATTCTCATCACACTCCCCCAGCTGCGTATCTCAGGAGCTTCATTATAGTCGCTGCCCCACAGCACATTGTTCTGGTAGTCCTCCAGACTGATTTCCATGTCCTGTTCTGTGCCCAACATTGCCGTACCAGGCAATATTTCATTCCATGACAGCTTCAAGTTCTCCACCATAACGATCCATAACTGGGCCTCATGTGTCGTGAATACCATCTGCCGGTCGTTATCGTCACGGTTGTAATACAGGTCTGAGGGTATTTCAAGCACTGGTGTGATTTGCACAGGACGATACATCTCCGACCCGCTGTTCTTCAGCTCCATCTGTTCCTTGTAGATGTTCCAGCAGATGGTTGTTGCCTCTATCACCTTTTCCGCCAGCAGATTGTTAATATCCTCAATCCGCTTAATATTTTCGTCTGTATATACAAACTGTTTGTTCAGTTTACACTGCCTTTCGTCCAGATAATCTCTCAGCAGCCCCCTCCGGTTGTAGTCACTCAGATAGGAGTCAGAACGCATACGGATGACAACATCCTCAAGCACTTCCACTGGCAGCATCTCCAGATTATCAGACTGGTATCCGTCTAAAAATTCCATAGGCTTATCCCTTTATTATTACCATTAATCCCACAGATAAAGAAAGTACTTACTGAAAAGACCTAATCCCTCATCTATGATTTTATTTTCCTCTTCTGTATGACAAACACTGCCTCTTATCAGTTCAAAAGCATCTATCATCTTTTGAATGATTTTGTCCCACTGCTTCATATCCCCTGCCATTTCAGGATATCCATGCTTGTCAAGTGCCTTGAATGCCTGAAGCCTTGGCACAATATCTCGCGCCAATACAGATTTTGTATTCCAAACCTCTACAAGTGGATAATCATGCTTGTGACTCCATTTACTTTTATCCCTTTCCATAATTCACTGTTTTTATTGATTTCAGGTGCAAAGATAATGGCTACCTGTGAATATCTGAGGCAGAGGTTACGATTTTACTAATAATTTATTGATTAAACGACAAATACAGCAAAAAAATGATAAAATCGAGAGGAATTTTTAGTGTTCTGTGTAGTTTTGTTATATGCGCAGCCAATTGAACACTCCTCACTCCACACTCCTCACTATCTAAAGTCTTCATACCGTGCCATCCAGTGCGCAGCCTTCTCGTGCTCAAACTGCTGGCGGTCAATCTCGCTCTCGCGCTTAGGGTGCAGAATGGCGTTGTTGCCGTCAGTCATGTGCTGCCAGTAGGTAAGCTCGGCAAAGGGTGAGTCCTGCCTCTGCCCTATATGATGCAGCTCATACGGGTCACCGTTATCATCCCTCGGAGGGTAGCCCTCACCCATAAGGTCGGCATTGTTTCAGTCCTTCCAGCTGTCATAGTCGGCAAACTTCGTTTTCAGCCACTCCTTTCGGCAGTTATAAGCTTTCCCGTCTATTGTCGGGTTAGTCAGCGCCGGGCGTCCGTTCACTGTTTTCTCCACTAAGCCCGCCTCCATATAGATGCGTGCCTCCTCTTCCGAGTTTATTGCCTGAAAGATGGCATCCGAC
>Ga0129317_1001150_pt1 | contig 21148 bp, 19 predicted proteins | sample Cm1ome_FD_94430 | JGI IMG/M metagenome (GOLD analysis project Ga0129317, IMG submission 94430) | Eastern black-and-white colobus group fecal microbial communities from Wisconsin, USA - Cm1105 metagenome | ecosystem: Host-associated > Mammals > Digestive system > Large intestine > Fecal | place... | reverse complement strand
AAAGCTCCCACTGACAGGTCGCGAAGCGACTGCGTTCATGAAATATCATAAGGGGGACCCGCTTGCGGGAGGATTCCTTATGATCCTGCAAGTAGCGAAGCGGATTGCGAATGTCCGCTTTACGGACCACGGAACTGAAAAAGGGAAATGCGGAGGAATGGGATGGACAGACGACTTTCTTTTTCTGTCACAGCCGAGGATGATGGCAGAAAAATTGAGGAATTTTTAAAACAAAAAGGCTGCTCACATCACGTGCTGACGCACTTGAAACGGACGGAGCGAGGAATTGTTCGAAATGGAGAATGGGCTTATTCCAGCACAAGGCTTCAACGCGGAGATGTGCTGGAGCTTTGGATTCGGGAAGAAGAGGCTTCTGATCAGATTGTTCCGGTACCACTTCCTCTTACGGTCATTTATGAGGATGAGGATCTGATGGTCGTAAATAAACCTGCAGATATGCCGATTCACCCTTCGATTGGAAATTATGAGAATACGCTGGCAAATGCTGTTATGTATTATTTCGCCAAGAGGGGCGAATCCTTCGTATACCGCTGTGTAAATCGCCTGGATCGTGATACAAGCGGACTTCTGATCCTGGCAAAAAATATGTTCAGCGCAGCCGTACTTTACAGGCAGTCTGCCAACCGTGAAATTCATCGTCAATACCTTGCTGTTGCACAGGGGGAGACGCCCGAATGCGGAGTGATTAATGCACCAATTGCGCGTGCTGCAGGCTCTGCGATTATGCGATGCGTTGATTTTTCCTGTGGAGACCATGCGGTTACTCATTATAAGCGTTTGCTGTACTGCAAGGAAAAGGATTGTTCCCTGCTGCAAATACGTCTTGAGACCGGACGAACCCATCAGATCCGGGTACATATGAAGTATCTCGGACATCCTCTTATTGGGGATTTCCTGTATCATCCAAGTGCTATGGATCTGATTCAAAGACAGGCACTTCATTCATGGTCGCTGGAATTTGCGCATCCTGTCACAAAGGAGAACATGCATTTTACTGCACCTCTTCCACCAGATATGCAGGCTGTTTTATGTAACATCTGAATGACAATCTTGCGGTAAAACAACTGTAAAAACAGTTTTAAAGAGATTTCAAAGAAAAAAGAAAGGAACTTTTATTATGGAAAAAATTGCAAGCTTTACTATTAATCACATTAAACTGCTTCCGGGTCTTTATGTATCAAGAAAGGATCATGTGGGTTCGGAGGTTGTCACTACCTTCGATATTCGTATGACGAAACCGAATGGCGAACCGGTGATGAATACTGCGGAGGTTCATACAATTGAACATCTCGGTGCTACCTTTTTGAGAAATAATGAAAGCTGGAAGGATCGTACTGTTTATTTTGGCCCAATGGGATGTCGAACTGGATTCTATCTTCTGCTTGCTGGCGATCATACTTCAGAAGAAATTGTTCCGTTGATGAAAGAAATGTTTACCTTTATCCGTGATTTTGACGGGGAAGTGCCGGGAGCCAGTCCGAAAGACTGCGGCAATTATCTGGATATGAATCTTCCAATGGCAAACTGGCTGGCAGACCGTTATTTGAAAGAGGTGCTTGAAGGTATTACAAAAGAGCGTCTGGTATACCCGGAATAATTAATCAGGATATCAGACGCCCATGGTTTACGGTCAGATTTTATAGCCTTTGAGATAATAGTCTTTTACAAAACGGATCAGTACTTTTTCTCCGCGCTGATCAAGAATACGGAGCATGCCGTGCAGTTCCTTTGCCGTCTGCGGATGCAGCAGTGAGATGCCGCGCCCATGCTCAAAATACTGAAGAGGGTCGTGCTGTGTGTACGACTCTTTGTTATAATTTTTGGAGGCACAGATCCTGTCCATCAGCATTTCGGCTACATACCGGCGAGGCATTTGGACAGGCTGCAGCGGGAATTCTCCTTCTTTAAGATGCAGCGGATAATCCAGCCAGTATTCAAAATGATGGCGGTTGCGTCCTTTATGGTGCATCCAGGCGAAGGAACAGCCAAGATCTCTGCGTTCGCCGGTTGTCGGACTGCTTTTTCCGTCATCAAAATACATACATCCCATCAGGAATTCTGAGGGCATGTATTTTGACATATCATGCATTAGTCCTTGTCGATACAATCCGATACGGAAGCAATGCTGCATAACAAGAAGCTTATGTGCGGTAATTGTTTTAAAGTGTCTTTTTACCTTTTTCCATGTGACTTTTTTTAGATCGTATTGCGGTTTCATTTTCTCTACCTTCCAATATTATAATTGTGCGGCTAGGGACAGAAAATGTTTTTCCCTGTCCGAATGGTTGCGCCTGCGTAAGAAAGCTTCTCTCCAGAGAGGTATCCATCACCTTATACCAGCTGGTATTTTGTGGCAGAACCGGAAGTGCAAATTCCTGAGTGGTCCAGTAAAGGTTGTATGCAATGTAAATAAATCCTTTTTCACCTGCATAGCGGCCGGAATACAGACAGCCGACATGGCGGTCTGCTCTGAAAAAATCGCAGTACCAGGCACGTTCTCCGTGGTAGGACAGATCAGGAATTCCATCCGAGTGGTTATCTATACACTGCAGTACGCGGGTCTGATGCAGGACTTTATGCATTTTTCTGTAGGTAATGGCATCACGGATAAAATCAAAAAGCTCTTGATTGCCTTTTGCATGATTCCAGTCAAGCCAGGTAAGCTCGCTGTCATGGCAGTAAGGATTATTATTGCCATTCTGGCTGTTTCCAAATTCATCACCGGCAAGAAGCATCGGCGTCCCCTGGGAGAGCAACAGCATTGCCATTGCGTTTTTTCGTTGCTGCATCCGCAGGCGAAGGATTTCTTTTTTACGTGTCGGACCTTCTGTCCCGCAGTTCCAGCTGTAATTATAATCGGTTCCGTCACGCTCCTGCTCTCCGTTTTCATGGTTATATTTATGATCGTAGGAAACAAGGTCCATCAATGTAAACCCATCGTGATTGGTGATATAGTTGATTACAGCGCAGCCTTTTTGATTGCGGTTGGCGCGTGAAGTGAAATTCCGCAAAGCGTCTTCGTCGCCGCGCAGCAGTCGGCGGCAATCATTCATAAAGCCATCATTTGATTCCGCAATTCTGGCCGGAGGAATCAGGCGCATCGGACGATTTTCTCCTGATACCGTATGTATTTCCTGCAAAGAAAGCTGCTGCATTTTTTTCTTTTCATTTTCGAGCAGCGTCTGTTCCGGATACCAGCCGCAAAGAAGCTTTCGATCTGCAAAAAGCGGAAGCTTTGCGAGTTCGGAGAAAATATCGGATCTCGCAATCACAGAAAAACCATCGACATGATATTCAAAAGCCCAGTAATAGAGGCAGTCACTGATTGTAAAGAGATCCATATCATCTGTGAAATGAAATTCCATCAGAATTTCTATTTTTTCTTTGTGGGCAGCTTTTATGAGCTCCTTAAACTCCAGATCCGGATCTGGAGAGGAACTATAGGAGGCTTTTGGAGCAAAATAATATCCGGTACCGTATCCCCAATAATTTTTCTGATAAACAGATGCAGAATTTCCAGGAGTATTTGCCGGAGATGTATGTGTAGGGAATCCAGTTGCATTTGCTTTTACTGTAACTTCCGGAAATTCATATGCAGGCATCAGTTTAATCTGATTAATGCCAAGTGATTTCAGATAAGGCAGCTTTTCACGGATGCCGGAAAACGTTCCTTTTTTTCTGACACCGGAATTTTTCTGTTTTGTGAATCCGCGTACGTGCAAATGGTACATAATTACATCTGAATAAGGTAGATTTGGAAGCTGATCACCCTCCCAGTCAAATTTCTTCCATGTAAAACCACCACGCAATGCGTGTGGAGAGTTTGATGGAAGTTCGCCGAAGACTGTATGTCCGGCAATTTTTCCTGCATAAGGGTCGGTAAAAATCCGAGCGCCTTCCCTGTAATTGTATTCATAAGCAGATGGTCGCAGTTTAATTTTCATGCTGTAAAAATGATCGGAGAATGCATGGGCCGGAAAAGGAATTTCTCTGACAATCTCTTCTGTGCCTTTTCGATAAAGCAGTAAAACGGGAGGCTCTGATCCGGAGGAGAGACAGCCAAAATGAATTCCATCACTCTCGATTGAGGTTCCGATTCGGTAGCTCTTATCTGGCAATATTTTAAATTTCATATCTTCCAATGTTTTGTTCCGCCTTTCATGAAGTCAGAAAACCATAAAATAATGCGAGCCGGATTGGATGCAGTGATTTATGGTTTTGTTATAAGAATGTGATAGCCGACACTAACCGGATTTGCACACCAAGACAAACATACGCTCGAATTGAATTGGTGTTTTTATTTACAAAGAGATATCCAGTTCCACAGGACAATGATCAGAACCGAAAACTTCGGTATGGATCACGGCGTCCTGCAGCCGGTCTTTGAGCGTGTCTGATACACAGAAATAGTCAATCCGCCAACCGGCATTTTTTTCTCTCGCACGAAAACGATAGGACCACCAGCTGTAAATACCTTCCATGTCCGGATAGAAATATCGGTATGTGTCGATGAAACCATTTTTTATCAGACGTGTGAATTTTTCCCGCTCTTCGTCCGTAAATCCGGCATTTTTTCGATTTGTCTTGGGATTTTTCAGATCAATTTCCTGATGTGCGACATTGAGATCTCCGCAGAAAATAACAGGTTTTTTTGTTTCAAGATCTTTTAAATAGGTCAGAAACGCATCTTCCCAATCCATTCGGTAAGAAAGACGGGCAAGCTCGCTTTGGGAATTTGGCGTATACACGGTTACAAAAAAGAAGGCGTCATATTCAAGAGTAATGACACGCCCCTCCTGATCATGTTCTGGAATGCCAATTCCATAACAAACAGAAATCGGTTCCTTTTTTGTAAATACGGCTGTACCGGAATACCCTTTTTTGACAGCGTAATTCCAGTATTGGAAGTATCCGGGCAGGTCAAGTTCAATCTGTCCTTCCTGCAGTTTACTTTCCTGAATACAGAAAATATCGGCATCTGTTTTGTGAAAATAATCGAGAAATCCTTTCTGTACACATGCACGCAGTCCGTTTACATTCCAGGATATCAATTTCATAGTATTTTCCCCCATCTTTTCTGGTCTTTCTGTCAGTATATCATCTTTTCTGTGAATTTCACAGTAGGAGTTTACTATTTTTAATATTTCCTTGCTATTTGCAGGGGTTTCTGATAAAGTAAAACTGCAGCATGGCTGCGGATCAAATTTGAAAAGAGGTATTTACAGATGAGCGATTTTGAAGCATGCAACGGCAGCTGTGAAAACTGCGGTTCAGCAGAAGACTGCAGTAAAGCGACGATCACCTTGACTCTGGATAATGATGAGTCCATTGAATGTTCCATTCTTACAATCTATGAAGCGGCAAATAATGAGTATATTGCACTGCTTCCATTGAATGAAAAAGGTGTGAATGAAGATGGAGAGGTTTATATTTACCGTTATCATCAGGAAAATGGTACGCCAGTGCTGGAAAACATCGAAAATGACGAGGAATATGAGGCTGCATCGGATGGATTTGATGAGTGGCTCGATTCTCTTGAATACGATGAGCTTGTAGAGGACGAAGAGGAAGAATAAAACACAAAACAAAAAAACACCCGTTCCTGGAACAAACTGTAAAAATAAAAGCTGCAGTTTCCCGTGGATGGGTGTTTTTGGTTTATAGTTCTACTATAGTCTGCCTTAATAGCTTTACTCAGGAATCATCATGCAACGATTTTTCTTCGAGCAGAGGTTCAAGAAATAAAGATGGCTGTACCTCTTTTCCATAACGTTCTTTTGTATAAAAAATATGCAGTCGATCTCTGGCTCTTGTCATTGCTACATAGAGAAGTCTGCGTTCCTCTTCAAGGTCAGCATCCACACTTGCCTTCTGATGAGGAATAATGCCCTCGTTTATATCAACAAGAAAGACATCATCAAATTCAAGTCCTTTGGAGCTGTGAAAGGTAGAGAGGATAATGGCATCTGGATCGTGCTCTTTTTTTCCGTGCTGTTCTTCAAGATGGGCACGGTACTGCCGGAGATGTTCCTGCCACTCTTCTACGCTTTTAAATGGTTTCGCACATTGCTGGATTTCGTTGAGAATTTCAAACAGCTCTTCGGGTTTCATACGACGCTCTTTTGCGTAGTTTGCCAGATATTCTTCATAATTTATACCGTAGCGAATATAATTAACGGCAGCATAAGGAGTGAGATCCTTTAGAATTTTAAGGTCTGTTTCCAGACGGTCGATGCGCTCCAGCATCCAGTCCCTGTCTTCATAGTAAGTGCGTAGCGTTTCCAAAGAGATTATCGGTGCATCAATGCTGTCACGGCTTATATAGCGTTTTGGTCGATTCATGACTTGGAGAAATTCTTTTCGGTCAAGCCGTATCCTGGCAAGATGCAGATAAGAAAAGATATCTTTTGCAATCCAGTGATCATAGATGTTTGGAAGGGCGTCACGCATTTCAAAAGGAATATTAAATTCCATTAAACGTTCGGCGTATGGTCTGGCGCCCTGATTGGTTCGGAACAAAACAGCAATCTTGTTGGGAGAGGTGCCATGTCTGATCGCATTCTGCACAGCTTTGACAAGAAACAAACTTTCATGTTCCTGTCCGGAAAATTCGCGGATCTCTGCGGGAATTCCGGCTTCACGTGTCGGCAGTATCTTTTTTTGAAAACGGTTCTGGTTTTCCGTAATTACAGTCTGTGAGGCGTGAATGATGGAAGAGGTAGAACGGAAATTACGATCAAGTAAAATTCGTTCTGCATTTGGATAATCGTTTGGAAAATTGAGCATAATTTCCGGCTTTGCACCTCGAAAACGGTAAATAGACTGGTCATCGTCTCCGACAATAAAAAGATTATTCTCGGGCAGTGCGAGCAGACGGAGAATCTGATACTGAAGCAGATTGATATCCTGAAATTCGTCTACCAGAATATAAGTCCATTTCCGCTGCCAGGCATGCAGAATATCCGGCCTTGCACTCAGCAGTTCATAAGTGTAAGTCATCATATCGTCAAAATCGATCAGGCCTGCCTGTCTGTGAATTTCTTCGTAACGACCAAAAATCAGGCGGAATACTTCTGCAGGGCAGCTTTTGGAATAGTAATTTTCAAGTCTGATCTGTTCATTTTTTACAATACTGATCTCAGAGGCTACATCGGACAACGTTTCTTTTTCATCTTCAAAATGAAGCTTTGATTCCCGGAGAAGCTGCTGTAGAATTTGATATTTCTTCTCTTCTGTAAGAATATTTGCTGCTGTATAGTGATAAGCATGCTTTAAGATAGTGAAAAAAACAGCGTGAAATGTCCCGAATGTGACACCGCTGTTTTTGCATATTTTCTGAAATCTGCTGCGCATTTCAAGTGCAGCAGATTTTGTAAAGGTAATAACGAGAATTTCCTGTGGGCGTACGTGAGCATGCTCAATGAGCTGCTTGGTACGCTGTGTAATAACCAGAGTTTTCCCGGAACCCGGACCTGCCAGTACCATGGCAGGTCCTTTTTCGTGTGCAATTGCTCTGGACTGAGCATCGCTTATCTTCATGCCTCCAGCTTATTGATTGCAATATGAATTCTTGCAATTGATTCATTTTTGCCAAGAATATCCATGATTTCCGTAGCACCGGCCGGCGTAACGCTCTGGCCGGATACTGCAATTCGAAGCGGCCACATTACAGAATTGATTTTGCAGCCCTTTTCCTGTGCATAGGTCTTAAGCATTTCGAATAACCCATCGTTTGTGAAATCTTCTGCGGCTTCAAGCAGTGGCAGAAGTTCTTTCAGGGTGACAAGTGATTTCTCTGCGTCGGTTTTTGCTTTTTTGTTTGTGAACAAAGAGATGTCGTAATCCGGCAGTTGCTCAAAGAATGCGATCATTTCCGTAATGTCCGGGTATACCTCAATTCTTGTACGAACCATCTCAGCAATCCGATGAAGATCAAAATCCTTTGTCAGAGCTTTTTTCAGATACGGTTTGGCAGCAGAATAAAAGGTTTCACTGTCCATTGCTTTTAAGTACTCTCCGTTCATCCAGCGAAGTTTCTGTATATCAAATACTGCCGGAGATTTGCTCATGTTGTGATAATCAAATTCTTTCACAAGTTCTTCAAGAGAAAAGATCTCACGGTTGTCCTGTGGACACCAGCCAAGCAAAGCAACATAATTTACGATTGCTTCTGATACAAAGCCCTGCTCAAGCAGATCCTCATAGGAGGAGTGCCCGGAACGCTTGCTCAGCTTCTGGTGATCAGCATTCGTGATCAGCGGACAATGTACATATACCGGTACTTCCCAGCCGAATGCTTCATACAGCCGATTGTATTTCGGCGCAGAGGACAGGTATTCGTTTCCGCGCACTACGTGTGTGATGCCCATCAGATGATCATCGACTACATTTGCAAAATTATAGGTCGGATATCCATCAGATTTGATTAAAATCATATCATCAAGCTCAGCATTTGGCACTTCGATTTCACCGTAGATTTCGTCTACGAATTTGGTAGTACCCTCATTTGGTACATTCTGGCGAATTACGTATGGGATTCCTGCGTCAAGCTTTGCCTGGATTTCCTCTTTAGAGAGATGAAGACAATGTTTGTCATACATCATCAGTTCCTTACCTGCTACATTTTTACGCAGCGATTCCAGACGCTCTTTGTCACAGAAGCAATAATATGCCTCTCCTTTTTCAATCAGTTTCTTTGCATATTCCAGATAAATTCCGGTTTTCTGACGCTCACTTTGCACATACGGACCGCAGCCACCGTCCTTATCCGGACCTTCGTCATGAATCAGTCCTGTCTTCTGCAGGGTTCTGTAAATAATATCAACAGCACCTTCTACGAGACGCTCCTGGTCGGTATCTTCGATACGCAGCATAAACGTACCGCCGGCATGCTTGGCGATCAGATAGGCATACAGTGCCGTTCTTAAATTTCCCACATGCATCCGTCCCGTCGGACTTGGTGCAAATCTTGTCTTAACTTTGCTCATATTTTTCTCCTGCCTTTTGATGAATTTATAAAATAACTGCCAGAAGAACGGTTTTGTCAAAACGGATCTTCCGGCGGATGTCTGTAATGACATCCTGTATATGGGGCAAACTTGCCCTACTGAAAACGAATCGTACGTGACACACTAAGTGCCAGTGACATTTCCGCCATCAGAAACAAAATAGAAGTGCCTCCGTAGCTTACAAACGGGAGCGTGATGCCTGTAGTCGGAATCAGATTAACGACCACGGCAATATTGAGCACCACTTGCAGCGCAATATGTACAAAAATGCCGGATACGATCAGCGAACCAAGCAGATCCGGTGCATTTTTAGCAATAAAAAACAGGCGGTACAGCAAAAAGACAAATAACAGAATTACAAGTGCAGCACCAAATACACCGAGTTCTTCACAGATAATAGAAAAAATCATATCATTTTGTGCCTCAGGAATAGCACCAAGCTTCTGAGTACTGTTGCCAAGTCCTTTCCCAAAGAAACCTCCTGAACCGATCGCGTAGAGCGCCTGCATAACCTGATAGCCTCCATCGCTGGAGTATAATTCCGGATTGAGCCAGACACGAATCCTGCCGATACGGAAACTCGAAGAACCACCAAAGTTTATAAGAATCAGAACGAGCAAGGCTGCTGCCACGAGAGCAACGCCTGCGGCAATCAACAGCTGTTTTGTGTTTGGTGAAACGAGGAAAATCAGCGCTGCTGTAATACCAAGGATGATAATAGCAGTGCTCAGATTGTCGGTAAATAGATAAGTCAAACCAACAGCTAACACTCCGAATCCGGCAACCGTGAGCGTTGCTTTCAATGTGCGGATATTTTTACCTACTTTTATGAGCAAAAACGGCAAAAACAGAATTACTGCAACCTTTGCAAGCTCTGCCGACTGAAAGGAAACAGGTCCTATATAAATCCAGCGTTTTGCCCCGTTTAACTCGCGTCCGATAAATTTGGTGATAAAAAGAAGAAACATGGAGATACAGTACACTGGCACAGAAAAATCAGCAATCGTATGGTAATCAAAGTTAGATCCCCACACTGCAACGACAAGCGCAATAATACTGATAATGGTCTGCTTTCGAAAATAGGCCATGTCATCACCACGCTGCTGAATCAGCGCTTCATAGGCACTTGTACTGTAAAGCATAACAAGTCCGAAACAGGTAAGCAGTATAACGGCAGCCAGAAGATTGAAATCATAATAATCAGAGGTAAGAAAAGAGGTAGAAAATCTCAGAAATCTTTTAATATTGCTCTCTTTTTTCTGAGGGTTTCGTTTTTTTTGAACTGGCTGTAAAGTATGCGAATTTATTGCCATAAGAATCCTTTCCTGAAATTAAAAATCCAAAAAACAGGTAGCTTTTTAAAAGCTACCTGCTTATCATAGCATATATTTTTTCTTTTTTCCAGTGTAACGGGGGATTTCATAAAAAAAACGCAAATGAAAAAGTTAATGAAAAACTCTCAATGGATAGTTGACGCTTCCTTGCATGACGGACATGAAACCTCAGCATCAAAGCTTGGGTTAAATGCATAAAAGTTTTTTGCATCCAGTTGCTCCTGTGTTGCACGCAGTGCTTCACCAAATCTCTGAAAATGTACAATCTCGCGTTCTCGAAGAAAACGGATCGGATCGGCTACTTCAGGATCCTTGATCAGGCGCAGGATATTGTCATAGGTGGAACGAGCCTTCTGTTCTGCCGCCAGGTCTTCAAACAGATCCGTTAAAGGATCTCCTTTTGACTGAAATTCACAGGCATTAAACGGAATTCCTCCCGCAGCCTGGGGCCAGATTCCAATCGTATGATCCGTATAGTATGGCGCAAATCCGGATTTTTCAATTTCTTCAGGTGAGAGCCCGCGCGTAAGCTGGTGTACAATAGTTGCAATCATTTCCAGATGGGCGAGTTCTTCGGTTCCAATGTCAGTCAGAACAGCCATCACAATTCGGTTCGGAGCCGTATAGCGTTGGGAAAGGTATCTCAGGGAAGCACCCATTTCGCCGTCCGGTCCACCGTATTGACTGATTATGATCTGGGCGAGCTTTGCATTCGGTGTTGAGATATTGACCGGGTATTCCAGCCTTTTTTCATAATTCCACATCTTTAACAGTTACCTCCTTCCCATGGCCATGGCTGTTGCATCCAGGTCCAGGATTCAACCTTGCTTGCAGAATCCATTCGAAGAGTAAGCGGGCCATACAGATGCTCATACTCTTTTACTGCTGCCTGATAACGCTGGTTATGGAAATAGAAATAATCAAGTGCATCCTGATCAGCCGGATGAGTATCGAGGTAAAGCAGGGTTTCGTATGCTGCAAACCCTTCTTCTGTAATAACTTTAAAAAGTGTCCTGCTTTGATTTTTATTTTCAGAAAGTGACAGGAAATGGCTGTCTGTTTGACATCCATTTCCGGGCGGAGGACAGTATCCTCTGCTGCAATTCATACGATTCATTTCCAGGCACCTCCTTTTCCGCAGAAAGGCTTGTGTAGTTTTGGAAAAATAGTTCCGTATTTTAGCCCTGTTGAAAGCTCAAAGGTGTGATCCCAGTGTTGGTTCGGAATATAGCCCATGGCAAGAGGGGCATCCGCTTCTTCTAAATGATGATAAACAGCCGTTGTTAAATTTTTTTTGCAGCGGCAGTCTGCATTGTTTCCTGCATTCATATATGCTCCTTTTCTGATAAAATGATTCTTTCCATAATAAAATATGAGATATGCAGAAAAAGGATGGTTGTACCGAAACGAAAAAAACGGCTGCCTGCCTTTAAAAGCAAACAGCCATTTTGAATTAGTAAAATTGATGTGCGCCGATTTTGAACCCTTTTCCGGAACCGGTGTTGAAGTAGAGTGCGCTGCCGACTGGATTTTCTCCTGCAATTGCAGCGGATGCTGCCTGATAGCAGGTGCTTGGTACACCGTTTGCCAGTGCACTTGCCAGTGCTCCGCTGTAAGCCGGTGTAAACTGGCCGCTCTGATAAATAACTTCAGTGATGGAATTTGGGAAAGAAGAACTGTAAACACGGTTCATAACAACAGCTCCAACAGCTACCATTCCTTCATAACTCTGATTTCCTGCTTCGCAGTAAATCAATGCACCAAGCAGTGTGACATCATCAGAACCTGACTGAGACGGAGCTTCTGTTTCCGGAGCTTCTGTTTCCGGAGCCTCTGTCTGAGGGGCTTCTGTTTCCGGCACTTCTGTCTGAGAGGTTCCATCCGGATTCACCGGATTCCACCAGGCATCGTAATAAATGCCTGTACCTGAATCATAGTAAAGGCCGGTTGAACCATCATAAGAAATTCCAGTATCTGCATCATAATAGCTTCCGTCATCTGAATTATCCGTAGCCGGCTGAGTTTCTTCCGGAGCCTCTGTCTGAGGGGCTTCTGTTTCCGGCGCTTCAGTCTGAGGTGTTCCGTCCGGATTCACCGGATTCCACCAAGCGTCGTAATAAATGCCGGTACCTGAATCATAATAAAGACCAGTGGAAGCATCATAGGAAATGCCAGTTTCTGAATCATAATAGCTTCCATCGTCTGAATTATCTGTAGCCGGCTGAGTTTCTTCAGTGTAAGCTTCTGTAGCCGGCTGAGTTTCTTCAGTGTAAGCTTCCGTAGCCGGCTGAGTTTCTTCAGTGTAAGCTTCTGTAGTCGGCTGAGTTTCTTCTGCATAAGCTTCCGTAGCCGGCTGAGTTTCCTCAGCGTAGGCTTCCGTAGCCGGTTGTGTTTCCTCAGCGTAGGCTTCTGTAGTCGGTTGTGTTTCCTTGGTATCAGTATCCATAGCAGTGAATCCTGACTGCTGATCTTCTATCGATACAGCCGTATCAAGCAGAAGCACTCTGGAAACATCATCAGAGGATACGTAGGCAGTACTGTCAGCTCCATTTTGTACTTCAAGCCAGTGCCCATTATCCTGCGTAAGGATATAGGAGGCACCACTGTCTATAGATGCAATAACAGATGCGCTATTGCTCTCTTTTGAATAAAGCTTTACATCATCCCAGGTAGTTGTTACTCCTTCTGTTCCATAAGCAGCGGCAAGACCACGTGCATCTTCACCGTAAACCAGGTATTCGTTTTTGACAAATCCAGTTACGCCACCAGAATAAATTTCAGTCCATTCCGGTCCCTTTTCAATCACCCATGCTGCTCCACCATAGTACAGGCATCCAACAACAGCGCTATCCTCGCTGGCAGCACTTCTGATATTGACGCCGGTTGTAATTGCATCATCATTTGTCATCGCAATCTGAGACCATGCGTCTGCCTTCTGATACTGGAGCGCAATCGTATTTTCAGCAGCCATCACCGGGATGTTCATAAATAGAGATGTGCCGGCAGCTGCCAGAATTCCAAGAGTTCTATATTTTCGTTTTCTCATTTTCTATGTACTCCTTTCGCCTGAAAAGAAAAATTCCAGACAATGCTAAGATTTAATGAATAATTATTACAAAAATGTTAACATATATTACGGTTGTATTTTAATATAGTGAATGAGATTTGTCAAGCAGGAATATTATGGAACAATTTTGTATCCTTGACTTGGTGAAAAGCAGGAGCAGATCGTGGTACAGATATTGAACTGAATCAATCAAGCAAGAAGCAAAGAGAATTGCGAATATTCGCTCTGACAAGGAAATGCTTGACAGGAATCTTTAATTACTGATAAACTAAAAAGCAGAAAGACGCCGAGAAAATCAGCGTCTTTTTCAGCGCTATTTGTTTTGCCGGGGCATGGAAAATATGATAATTTCAGAATCCGGCAAATTGCGAAGCAGGTTGTCAGGATGCTTGCAGGGGCGCTGAAGCAAAAATATTTAAAAGGAGAGATAACATGCTGAAAGTATGGATTGTCGGATCTTCCGGCCAGATTGGAACTGCAATTAATGAAGTACTCGATCCATTGGAAGTTGAGGTGTTCAATACGGATAAAAATGAATTGGATATCACCCGCACAGATGAAGTGCTTCATTTTGGTGATATCAACCGTCCGAATGTGATTATTAACTGCGCAGCTATTACAGACACGGAGCTGTGTGAAAAAAATCCGGAGCTGGCATATCGTGTAAATGCACTTGGAGCAAGAAATTTAAGTATTGTTGCGAGCAAAGTAGGAGCTAAAATTGTACAGCTTTCAACAGATGACGTATTCGATGGATTCGCCAGTCATCCATACTCTGAGTTTGACGATACAAATCCGCAGACTGTATATGGCCGTTCCAAATGGGCAGGGGAGAATTACGTAAAAGAATTTACCCATAAGCATTTTATTATCAGAAGCAGCTGGGTTTATGGCAATGGCATTAATTTTGTGAACCGTGTACTGGATGCTGCAAAAAAGCAGGAACCACTGGCTGTACCGGCCGGTGAGATTGGTGCACCGACAAGTGCAAAGGATCTTGCGCGTATTATTCTTCATCTGATCAATACAAATGAATACGGCACATATCATGTAACCTGCAAAGGAAGCTGCAGTCGTTATGAGCTTGCCAGGGAAGTATTAACTCTTTCAGGGGAAGATGCAACGATTCAGGAAATTTCTCCGGATGCGTTTGAACAGCCCGCTGTGCGGCCTGTTTATGCAGTACTTGATAATTTTATTCTCAGGATTATAGACGTATATGATATGCCATACTGGAGGGATTCTTTAAAAGAATATATTGAGGAAAGGATGGAGAACTCATGACAAAAACAAACAAAAAGAAAAAAACGGGACTCACAACCATGATTTTTATCGCATTGCTTGCCGGTGTAATCCTTGGTGTGATTCTGTGCTACTTTGTTCCGGATGGGACAATAAAAAATGATATTATAATAGAAGGAATTCTTTATGTGATTGGCCAGGGATTTATCCGGCTGATGAAAATGTTGGTTGTGCCGCTTGTTTTTTGTTCACTAGTCTGCGGCAGCATGGCAATTGGAGATACCAAAAAGCTTGGGACAGTCGGAGCCCGTACGTTAATTTTTTATCTGGCTACGACAGCAATGGCAGTCACTGTTGCTATTGCTGTCGGAAATGTTATTAATCCTGGACTTGGTCTTGATATGAGTACGATCAAGACGAGTACACAGACTGTAGAAAGCATGGAGGCTACGTCCTTTGGTGACACATTGCTGAACATCATCCCGGACAATCCATTTAAAGCACTGGCTGGCGGAGAAATGCTCCAGGTAATTGTATTTGCATTGATCATTGGAGTGATCCTGGCAAAGCTTGGAGACCGTGCAGATACAGTTACCAACTTTTTCAGCCAGTTCAATGATATTATGATGGAAATGACCATGATGGTCATGAGTCTTGCACCGATCGGCGTTTTCTGCCTCATTGCCAGAACATTTGCGAACATTGGCTTTAGTGCATTTCTTCCGCTTGCCAAATATATGATTGCAGTTCTGATCGCACTTGCAATTCAGTGTTTCGGAATTTATCAGCTTCTTTTGAAAATTTTTACCGGTCTGAATCCAATTCGTTTTATAAAAAAATTCTTTCCGGTTATGGCATTTGCATTTTCTACAGCGACTTCAAATGCAACGATTCCGCTTTCAATTGAGACGCTGAATAAAAAAGTCGGTGTGTCAAAAAAAATATCATCCTTTACGATTCCGCTTGGAGCAACCATCAATATGGACGGAACGTCGATCATGCAGGGAGTTGCGGTTGTATTTGCCGCTCAGGCATTTGGTATTTCGCTATCTCTCACTGACTATATTGTTGTGATCGGTACCGCAACGCTTGCCTCGATTGGTACAGCCGGTGTGCCCAGTGTCGGACTTGTTACGCTGACAATGGTGTTTAATTCAGTCGGACTTCCGGTTGAGGCAATTGGATTGATTATGGGTATTGACCGTATTCTTGATATGGCGAGAACTGCGGTCAATATCACAGGCGATGCCGTATGTACAACTGTAGTGGCACATCAGAATCAGGCGCTTGATAAAGCAGTCTTTAATCAGGAATAATCAATCAGAGATGACAGAGTATAGTTGCATCCGCTTTGCTGCTTGCTCATAACATTTATCATATGTGAGCCTGTCTCACTTATGATGTAAGCAAGTCCCACCCACTGCTTAATGTTTCCCACAATTGAAGCAGGGGTGGGACTTACTTGATTTGGCTAAATAACAACGACAGAAAGAAGTTCCCGGGTGGTTTCCAGTTCGTCACTGGTAAAACCACAGAGCTCCGATTCCAATTCACCACACTGATTGTCATATGGATCAATTCTCATAAATGACTTTTTAACGGAAAATGGATGTTGAAATGCGTGGTTGGCAGGCATGCGAAATGGATCAGTATTTCCAAAATACAGCTTTCTGCGCATTTCGTCATCTGTACGCTTGGCAGAACCGCCAAAGGACAGATCTGCCGGCCGCCATCCATATTCTTTCGTATAAAACAGTGCCCAGTCATGCGGCCCGGCGCTGATCGGATTCGTATAAAGACCACTCTGCCATCTTGCCGGAATACCACAGATGCGGCAAAGAGTAATAAACAAAAGTGCCTGAACTCCACAGTCACCGCGCAGGTTGCGGGCACAGTATTGTGGTATATCCGGAATCAATGAATAATTCCGCATATAAGAATAAGTAACATTTTTTGTGATATAATTGTAGATCCGTCGTGCCACTGCCAGAGGATTCGTTTCCTCTCCACGGATTTCACTTGCAAGCAATTTCAGATACGGAGTGAAACGGATATGAGGCAGCTGCTCTTCTACGTCTGCTTTACAAGGTTCAGCCATTTTAAAGCGTGCTTCTTCCGGAAGAAGCACAGGCAAATCCTGCCAGAGATCCACATATATGCTGCGAACAGTATATTCATATTCGACAAAAAATGGAACATTTTGCTGCAGCGTTGTTTCGATACAAATGGTACGAGTCAGAGAATCTTCCGGATCAATTGTGACATTTCCCTTTGAGTGAGACAGAATCTGAACCTTTTCAACTGGAGAATAAAGTGCAGGAAGCGGCAAGTGTGCTTTCAATGTGATACCCGGATAAAACTTTTCATCTTTCAGACGAATAGAAACCCGCATGCGGAAAATTCTTGTTGCACTTCCTTTTTCGCGCATTTCCTGAAGCACCTCCTGCAGGCAGATGAACTCCTTTGAAGGTAAGTTTTCAGGGTTGGAGCGCATGTGAAGTTCGGGATCAATGCGCATTGCGTTTTCAACTGCGCTGCTGATATAATGCTTTTTCCCGTCTAAAAAAATCCATTCAACAAGACCGTCCTGATCAAGACGGTTCAGGTCATCCTCATTAAAGTCCGGTATCTCTTCCTGAAACAGACGAATCAGTTTTTCAGATGTAAAAGGGTACTGTTGCGGAAGTTTTTTAAGGAAATCCTGTTCGATGCGGATGCGCTGTTTCAACGCCTCCGGGAGCGGTTTTTTCAGCCACCGGTCGGCTGCATCTTCTGCACCTTTAAAATCTCCGCTCATTTTGTATTTTATAATTTCATCAGGAAGTTCCAGAGGGAGTGTTTCCAGTTCATAATCTTTTCGTGTATTCATAAAGTATCTCCTTTGTTCAATTGGTTGCTCAGGAAAGCAGTTCCAGGATCATGGAACGGTTAAATACGACAGAATTTTTGTGATCGACTTCAATCTGATATAGTGCATTTGCAGCGATATGCTCAGCCGCCTGTTCCAGATCACGGATTCCGGTTGTATCTGCAAAATTTTCTACGACTGCATCAAGGGCATCTTCATCAAGGATACATTCTTCACTGCGCAGTCCCATTCGCTTTAGGACTTTAGGGAGTGCAAAACGGGAAAAAATAATCTTCTTCTCTTCTTCCGTATAATCCGGAATATCAATAACTGCAAAACGGGACATCAAAGGAGCGCTTATGTTATTTTTATCGTTTGCAGTTGCAATTGGATAAACACCAACAGTCGGTACCATACATTCCATATAATTGTCTGTAAAGCCAAGATTATCAAGAAGTGTCAAAAGTACGTCCGCCGGATTTCCATTTCCCTTTCCGGAAGCTGCCTTATCAAGTTCATTGATAATAAAGACAAGATTAGATTCTCCTGCTGCCGAAAATGCTTCCATGATAATACCGGGTTTTGCATTCGCGTAAACCCGTGAACTTCCGGTAAGCTGCTCAGGATCATTGATTGAGCTCATGTCAAGCGTAGTCCACGGTAATTTCAGAATGCGGGCAACCGCATAAGCAATCTGTGATTTTCCGGTACCAGCCGGTCCAACCAAAAGCAGTCCGTAAGCAGGAAGTGTATGGGTACGGTTTATTTGAATAATTGTTTCGATGATACGTTGCTTTACTCGCTCCATACCATAAAGTTCTTCATCCAGAATACATCTTGCTTCTTGCGGATCGATAGCTTCAAAATAATTGTGTTTCCATTGTACATTCATCATAATGGAAAGAGCCCGCTGTGCATGGCGTCGTTCTTCCGGAGAAACTTCATGAGATCTTGCAACAGCCAGGTTACGTCTTGCCCAAAGGCGGATGTTGTCCGGCAATGTCCGGCCTGCACATGTCATAAAATCAGTAATACTCTGCAGGCTTGTCAGTTTCATTTCATCGCCGCCTTCTTCCAGATCCTCCTCCTCAAGCTCACCCATCGGAGGATTGCTTGAAAGCAACCGTTCAATCATAAACTGAAGGAAACCATCTTCAGCGGAAAGCTTTGTTCCTCCACCAAAGGCAGTCTCGCGGATTTTATATACGGTATAGCCCTCGTCTGTATTTTTTCCGGAGAGCTGTACGTTAATGCGGTTTTCGCCAAGCCATTTTAAAAGACTGGTGAAACGCGCATCGATCTTCAGAATATCTGAACTGATTACACCATCTTTTTCCTTAAATTCAAAAGCGGTACGCTTAGCCGGATTTGTAAAAATGCCACAGGAATGGTGACACCAGCTGCGGCTTTTATTATCCAGCACCATAATCGGTTTTTCCGGTGAAGTTTCAGAATGACTGGAATAAAAAATAGTATAAGTGCATTCCGGATGAGCATTTGCTACCGGCATGCTGTTAAAATCAAATACAGGCATGATGGTTTCTCCTTTGCTTTTTTTCGTGAGGCATTATCTGTCAAACAGTTTATCATTGAATTCATAAAAACGCAATCCCAGAACTGTAAAGAGTGAAAATGCTGAAAATTAAGAAAAATAGAAACTATTTTTGTACAAAAATCGTCTTTCTTTTTGTTATATACGTGCTATAATAAACACAGTTCATGAAGAACCGGATAAATAGAGCTACGATGCGGATCGCAGACCTTGCAGTTCTTCTGATAAAAATAAAAAATCAGGAGGCATAATACCATGATCACATTAAAAGCAGAAAAAAGAGACGCAAAAGTCAAAGCTAAAAAATTAAGAAAAGAAGGATATACAACTGGTGTTCTTTACGGTAAAGAAATGGCAGAGGCCGTTCCGCTTCAGTTTGTTTCGGCAGATGCTCTTCGCTTTATTGGAAAAAACGGAAAAGGAAGTCAGGTACTTCTGGACGTTAACGGTGAAAAAGTAAGTGCTATCGTAAAGGATGTTGATTATAACAGTATGCAGCGTCAGATTATGGCACTTGATTTTCAGGCCCTTGTGAAAGGTGAAAAGATTTCAACCACGGTTTCTGTTCATTTTGAAAATACTGACATTGTACAGGGCATTGTGGAACAGGAACTTTCTGAGATTCATTATAAAGCAGAGCCGGACAAGTTGTTGGATCCAATCGTGATTGATTTCAAAGATGTTCCGAAGGAAACAAGAAATATGTATGTCAAAGATTTACATCTGGAGGAAAAGGGTGTTTCGCTGATTACTCCGGAAGATGATGTTATCTTCCATGTAGCTGATTATGCAAAAGCTGAGGAAGAAGAGGAAACGACGGATGAGGCTGCAAAGGCCTGAGAAATTATGAGATGATTCTGAAAAACTGCTTCCATATGGATCAGAACGTGTTTGAAAAATCCCGGGAATCTCCTGAAGAGAATCTCAGGATTTTTCTGTTCCTCAGTTTTCACGCGGTGTTCCCCAGAAAAACAATGCAACTGTTCCAGGTCCGGTATGACTTCCGATGGTAGTGCCAATATTGTTAATTTCCACATGACCTTTTAAATGCGGGAATGCCGTTTCTACAAGTTCTGCTACTGCTTTTGCGTCGTCATAGCAGGCAGATTGAGAGATATAGCACTTATCTGCATAATCTAATCCATTCTCTGCATTTTTTATCATCTGATCGGCAATCGCCGCGATTGCCTTCTTTTTTGTTCGAATTTTCATACGTGGAATCAGACGTCCTTCATTGCTGACATTCATCAGCGGACAGATATGGAGCACATTTCCTACAAAGCCGGCGGTTTTGGAGATACGCCCTCCACGAATAAAAAAGGTAAGATCGGAAGAAAAGAACCAGTGATGTACCTTCAGTTTGTTTGCCTCTGTCCATGCTGCAAGCTCCTCAAGCGACATACCAGAATCTCTTAAATCAGCCAGGCGATCCATCAGCAGGCCATAACCGGATGATGCGGCCAGTGAATCGATGATGCAGATATGACGTTCCGGATATTTTTCTTCAAGGGATGCTTTTGCAATAAGGGCAGAATTTACGACGCCGGAAATACCTGAAGAAAGGGTGACATGGAGAATATCTTTCCCTGCCTTTAAAAACGGTTCAAAATATTCCTCGAACTCTTCAGCATTAATTTGTGATGTTCTTGTTGTTGCGCCGGCCGCCATTCTGGCATAAAATTCTGAAAAGGGAATGGATGTACCAAGATCGTCCAGATATTGTATTCCATCGAGCTCATAGTGAAAACAGATATATTGAATGTCTCTCTCTTTAAAATGCTGTTCCGTCAGATCTGCAGTAGAACAGCAACTGAGGATATAATTATGATTTGTCATTAATATAGTACCTCCTGCCTGCTTCCGTTTATAAGATGTAATTCATGCATATTTGTTATACACAATCTTTTTTCTTACGTCAAGTAAAGAACATACTGGAGGTATAAAAATAAAATTGGTAACTGTTCAGAGCCAACCTCCAAAATGCTACGCATTTCGTCGGTGTGGCGTATCCGCCAAATAAAATTTCAAAAACAGGCTTAAAAATGCAAGCATTTTCCGCCTTTTTTATGAAATTTT
>Ga0129317_1001149_pt1 | contig 21170 bp, 19 predicted proteins | sample Cm1ome_FD_94430 | JGI IMG/M metagenome (GOLD analysis project Ga0129317, IMG submission 94430) | Eastern black-and-white colobus group fecal microbial communities from Wisconsin, USA - Cm1105 metagenome | ecosystem: Host-associated > Mammals > Digestive system > Large intestine > Fecal | place... | reverse complement strand
GCTCAGGAGCCTGTTTTTCGTGCTTCTTGACCGCACCGACAGCGAGGAGGAAGAATAATGCCCGAGCTGAAAACAAAACTGAAGGAATACCGTGCAAAGCATGATATGAAGCAGGGGGAGCTTGCGGAGCTGGTGGGAGTCCGCCGCGAGACCATAATCCGCCTCGAAAAGGGGCTCTACAATCCCTCATTGAAGCTTGCCATGGACATAGCGGCAGTGTTCCACACAACTGTCGAGGAACTTTTCTCCTTTGAGGAATGAGCGTAAGGCATATTGCACAAAAAACGACAAGAAAAAAATACAACGCAATTTTTGATAAATCTATTGTATTATATGCAAATATATGGTATAATAAAGCAAATGCGGTTCTGTTTTCCGCTTTTGTCACCAAAAATAAAGGAGTAAAATTATGAAGTTCGGATTTTTTGACGACGCTAAAAAGGAATATGTTATCAATTCCCCTAAGACTCCCTATCCGTGGATAAACTACCTCGGCAATCAGGGATTTTTCTCACTTATTTCCAATACAGCAGGCGGCTACTGCTTCTACAAGGACGCACGCCTCAGACGTATCACACGTTATCGCTATAACAACGTACCCCTTGATATGGGCGGACGTTATTTCTATATCAACGACAACGGAACCATCTGGAACCCCGGCTGGTCTCCTGTGAAGACTCCCCTCGATTTCTACGAGTGCCGTCACGGTATGGGCTATACCGTTATCACAGGCAAGAAGAACGACCTGAAGGCTGAGGTAACATTCTTTGTTCCCCAGAACTACGACGGTGAAGTTCAGCAGGTAGTTCTCACAAACGAGAGCAAGGAAGCAAAGAGCTTCTCCATCTTCTCCATCGCTGAGTGGTGCCTTTGGGACGCACAGGACGACTGCACAAACTTCCAGAGAAACTTCTCCACAGGCCGTGTTGAGATCGAAGGCTCAACTATCTACCACGTAACAGAGTACAGAGACAGACGTAACCACTACGCTTTCTATACTGTAAACGATACTATCGACGGCTACGATACAGACCGTGATTCCTTCCTCGGAAGCATCTACAACGGCTGGGACAACCCCGAGACCGTAAAGGCTGACAAGCCCGCAAACTCATTTGCAGACGGCTGGTCACCTGTTGCTTCTCACTACAAGAAGGTGACACTGGCTCCCGGCGAGTCCAAGACACTCATCTATATCCTCGGCTACGCTGAGAACCCCCAGGACAAGAAGTTCGCTGCTGAAAAGCCTGCAAACCTCCTCACAAGAGAGACATGGGTCCTCAACAAGGAGAAGGCTTATGCAATGATCGAGAAGTACAACACTCCCGAGAAGGTAGCAGCAGGACTTGAGGAGCTCCGCAATACATGGAACGACCTCCTCTCCATCTTCAATGTAAACACACCTGATGACAAGGTAAACAGAATGGTAAATATCTGGAACCAGTATCAGTGTATGGTAACCTTCAACCTCTCACGTTCGGCTTCATACTTTGAGAGCGGTATCGGCAGAGGCATGGGCTTCCGTGACTCCAACCAGGATATCCTCGGATTTGTACACCAGATCCCCGAGCGTGCAAGAGAGAGACTTATCGACATCGCTTCAACACAGCTTTCAGACGGCGGCTGCTATCACCAGTACCAGCCTCTTACAAAGAAGGGCAACGCTGATATCGGCGGAGACTTCTCTGACGATCCGCTCTGGATGATCCTTTCTGTTGCAGCATATATCAAGGAGACAGGCGACTGGGGCATCCTCGATGCAAACGTTCCTTTCGACGATGATCCCAACGGCAAGCACACAATGCTCGAGCACCTCAACGTTTCCTTCTATCACATCGTAAACAACCTCGGACCTCACGGTCTTCCCCTTGCAATGAGAGCTGACTGGAACGACTGTATCAACCTTTCATGCTTCTCTGACACACCCGGTGAGTCCTTCCAGACCTACACCAACCCCAAGTTTGCAGCAGAGGGCGGCTACTCAAAGGTTGCTGAGTCCGCATTCGTTGCAGCACTCTTCACATACACAGGTCCTGCATTCGTAGGCATCCTTGAGCATCTCAGAAAGGCTGACGAGGCTGCAAAGGCTCAGGCTGAGATCGACAAGATGAAGAAGAACGTAATGGAATCCGCATTCGACGGCGACTGGTTCATCAGAGCTTACGACGCAAACGGCGAGAAGATGGGCTCCAAGGAGTGCGAGGAGGGCAAGATATTCATCGAGCCTCAGGGCTTCGCAGTAATGTCAGAGATCGGTAAGGACGTAGGAGCTGATATCAAGACTCTTAACTCCATCGACAAGTACCTCAACTGCGAGTATGGTCTCGTTCTCAATAATCCTGCATTCACAAAGTATTATATACAGTACGGCGAGATCTCCACATATCCCGGCGGATACAAGGAGAACGCAGGTATCTTCACACACAATAATGCATGGATCATCTGCGCAGAGGCTTATGTAGGACGCGGTGACAAGGCATTTGAGGATTACAGCAAGATAGCTCCCGCATTCACAGAGGAGACATCTGATATCCACAAGACAGAGCCTTATGTATACGGTCAGATGATCGGCGGTAAGGACGCAAAGAACTTCGGTCAGGGCAAGAACTCATGGCTCACAGGAACAGCTGCATGGAACATGGTAGCTATTTCCCAGTACATCCTCGGTGTACAGCCTGTGTTTGACGGTCTGAAGGTAGATCCTTCCATTCCTCACGAGTGGGACGGCTTCACAGCAGTCCGTAAGTTCCGCGGCGCAACATTCAACATCACAGTCAAGAACCCCGAGCACGTTTGCAAGGGCGTAAAGGCAATGACAGTTGACGGCAAGGCAGTAGAGGGAAATGTTATCCCCGTATGCGAGAGCGGCACACACGAAGTAGAGATCGTAATGGGCTAAAATCAAAGGGCAGGCTTGAAGCCTGCCCTTTTTAGTGTTTAGTTGTTAGTGCTTAGTGCATAGTATGGGCGCACAGTGTGCGCCCGTTAGGAGCTGTAATGGTTTGTAGGGGACGCCGCCCTCGGCGTTCCGCATAAAAACAGGCGGATATTATCTGCCGTTTCCAACTGACAAGTGGTTTAGTACGTTTATTGATCCAAACACCATAGCCGGAGAAGCGATACAGACATCTGTTAAAACATGAGATATAACAGACCCATGTGCAGAAAAGCAAGGACAATAGCTACAATGCCGAGGATAATACCGATAGCGTTCATTTTACTGTCGTAATTGCCGTTGCTCTGGTCAACTTTTCCGAGGACAATAGCGACTATACCGCCGATGATACCGATAATTGTGCTGAGGCAGGCTACGAGTATAGCGATTATTCCTACAGTCAGTGAAGCGATGGCAAAGCCGCTGGGACCCGAAGATCTTTCATAATATGATTTTACAGGCCAGCCGCAGCTTTTGCAGGTGTCGTCGAGGGGCTGGAGCGGAAATCCGCATTCCACGCAATAACGGTTGCCTACGCCCTTAGGGACACCGCATTTGACGCATACGACGGCAAGATCGTCCATTTTTTTTCCGCAATTTTTACAGTACATAGTGAGACTCCTTATAAATATATTTTCAAGGAAATTATAGCATTGCGGAAAAAAATTGTCAATGGACGGGTGCCATTTTAGGGTATATATTTTTATGATACACAAAGGGAGGATAACATGGACAAACTATACACATGGGCACTTGCCCTTATACTTGTGGGCGTGATACTGATGGCATTCGGCATCGTTACCAGAGCCCAGCGAAAAATGCTTGAGGGAGACCTTGAGCGCTTTGACGCGGTGGTGACGAAGCTGAAGCCCGTGACGAAAAGGTACAATTACGGCGACGCAGTCACTCTCTACGCGGAGTACACCGTAGGCGAGAAGCTCATAGAGGGCTATTTCTACACAAGCCTGCCCTCGAAGATGTTTCCCTACCGCCCGGGGGACTCCATCGTCATAAAGCTTGACCCCATGCACCCCACGGTGTTCATGATAGAGGATATGGAGAACGATCCCGAGCTTGAAAGGCAGTACAAGTCGGCGCCGCTTGTAATAGGAACGGGCGCGGCAGTCCTTGTCATAGGCGTGGTACTGCTCATTCTGCATATTATGAAGTAAACCGAGCCACGGGCGAACAATGTTCGCCCGTGTCAGGATCAATGTTTATGCTTGAGGGCGCACAATGTGCGCCCTCAAAACTAAAAAACCGATTTATTCGGATAAATACAAAGCCCCGAGTGCTTTAACACTCAGGGGCTTTTGTTTTATATGTTTTTAAGCTTTTCCTGTTGTATATGTCTGTGCAGAAGCAGCGTGAATACCGTACAAACCAGCACTCCTGCCATACCGAGTATCCCCAGAAGCATTGCTGCTCCCGAGCCCTTGCCCTCACCGAAAACAGCGGTAAGGGCGCTTCCTGCGGACTGCTCCGCCATAAGCGGCTCGGCAGCCTTGTCGATGAATACTCCGCTGAACAGTCCTCCTATGGGTATGGTGAAGAATTGCAGCGTATTTCGGCAAGAGTAGACCCGTCCCTGCATATCCGCAGGGATAGTGCTGCGGAAGATAACGTCAAGCTGCGTTCCCATGACGGGGATGAACAGCCAGCCGCAGACAGCTCCCACGCACCATATTATGGGCGAATCTGACAGCGCAAGGAGAAAATTCTCAGTGCTCATGGAGAAAAACAGCGACAGGCATATGAGCCTTACACGGCTTTTCGGAGCAGGCAGCGCTGAGGCTATGATGCTTCCGAGCAGCGCGGCTATGCCTGCACAGGCGTTTACCGCACCGAGGACGCCCTCACCTCCAGACGCCTTTGGTATTATCAGCGCAGGAAGTGCCGCGGTGTAGGCGGAGGCGATAAGGTTTATCCCCGACAGGAAGAATATGAGCTTCATGATGAGGGGATTATCCTTCAGCCAGCGAAGTCCCGAGGCAGCGGAGCTGAGCAGGGACTGTTCCTGTTTATACGACCTTTCGGGTTCGGGAATCTTTATGAAGAACAGCAGCGCAGAAAAGGCTGCACCGAAAGTGAGCAGGTCGGTGGTGATGACCGCTCCGATGCCGCCCCATGCGTAAAGCAGGGTGGCAAATACGGGGGTGAGTATGGTGTTAAGCGACTGTGAGAACGAGCGCAGTCCGCCTGTTTTCTGGTAGTGCTCCTTTGGTATGAGCTGTGTTGCCGCTACCTCCGCCGCAGGCTGCTGGACAGTGTTCATCAGTCCGCCCACTGCGTTGATGACATAGAGATGCCACGGACAGAGCTGCCCCGTCTTTATGAGCAGGAAGGCGGCTGCCGTTGTTATGGCTGCCAGCAGATCACAGACCAGCATGGTGCGTTTTTTGTTCCATTTGTCGCTGAGAGCGCCTGCAAATATGCTCATCAGCACATAGGGCGCATATGAACATATCCTCAGCAGAGCGGTGCTCAGTGCAGAGCCGCTCCCACGGTAGAGCCACAGCACCAGCGCATAGCTTGTCATTCCGCTTCCCAGCGCGGAAAGCGACTGTGTGCTCCATAATAACAGATAGCTTTTTAATTCCTTTATAGTTTTCATTGGCTTTGCTCCTTTTTTGATTTTACCTGCAAGCAAAGCCCGAGGGTATCAGATATCCTCCATGCAGTCCCTCAAGCCTTGCATGGAGCTGAAACGATGCATAAACGCATTTTTGTATCCTTCCTTTCCTTCAATTATATGTACAATTATATCACCCAGCCCTCATATTGTCAAATAAAGGTGAAAAAAACGCAAAAAACAAGGGGATATATATGCTAAAAACTGTATATTTGTCAATTGACGGAGAAGATATTGTTTGTTATAATATAAATGTAATTTGAATTTTTATTCAAAAAACAGGAGGTATATGAGAAATGAAGAAGACTGATCTGAAGCTTATTGCTTGTCTGCCACTGGCTGCTGTTCTGGTAAGCTGCGGCAGAACTGCCATCGACCCCAATGACTATGTTGAGGTAACATTCGATGGTATGGACACTGTTGCCTATGCTCATGCTGAAGTGGATTATGAGAAAATGGTAACAGACAACCTCAAGGCTTTCGGCATCAAGAGCAAGAAGGACGACCACGCCATCGAGAGAGCTGCCGGCAAGCTGGAAAAGTATCTCAGCGGCGAACTGGACAAGTCCTCAAACCTCTCAAACGGCGACGAGATCGTATTTGAGTGGGATGATGACGATGTTGAGAAGCTTGAAAAGAAGTACAAGATAAAGCTCAAGGTAAGCGACAAGACAATTACCGTAAAGGATCTTGACGAGCCCAAGAAGTTCGATCCCTTCGACTATCTTGATGTAAGCTTTACAGGCGTTGGTCCCGACGGTCAGATACAGCTGGATTACAGCGATCTTCCCGTTGACTACGTTTCATTCTATGCTGACCCCAGCTACGGACTCAGCAACGGCGACAAGGTAAAGGTGACCTTCGGCTACAGCGAGGACAGCGCAAAGGACGAGTGCTTCAGTCAGGGATATATGCCTGAGAATTACGAGAAGGAGTACACTGTTGAGGGACTCCAGCAGTACGTCACAAAGATATCAGAGATTGAGAAGAAGTCCTACGACAAGATGGACAAGTACGCTCAGGACCGTTTCATGGAAGACGTTGAGGACAACTGGGAGAACAAGGAACTCAAGGATATCGAGCTCCTCGGTGTAAATCTCTATGTTCCCAAGGAGGAGAGCTACAGCATGAAGAACGCTCTCTGCTATGTATATAAGGTAACTACCACACTCAAGGGTGAGGAGAAAAAGGACGAGGAGCCTACAACAGAGGCTGCAACAACAACAGCAGAGGCTGCCACAGAGGCTCCCACTACAACAGCTGAGGAAAAGAAGGACGAGGGAACCACTACTGCCAAGGCTGACGAGAAGAAGGAAGAAGCAACCGAGGCAACTACCGAGAAGAAGGACGATAAGAAGGAAGAAGCTAAGAAGGGCGAAAAGGTTTACTACTACTTCGCTTACTATCAGAACGTTCTCTCGCCCGGAGACCCTGACAAGGACTACGACGCTCAGAGCTACAACGAGCCCAGCTACTCCAATTTCTTCGGCGTATCGGGCGATGCTTTCGCAATCGACGGCGTTCTCTATGTAGGATATGAGAACCTTGACGACCTCTACAAGGCTGTTGAGGATAAGTTCTACTACGAGTGCAAGGTCGAGACTAATATCAAGAAGAAGTAATTCCTGCAATAAGACCTAATACAGAGACACATATGAAAAAGCCCCTGAGCGCGGAAAAGTGCTCAGGGTTTTTTTTAGACGTTAGCCCATAGACATTAGCCGTTAGCATAATGCAGGGAACGGCGCCCTCGCCGTTCCGCAAAATGTATTACATATCCAACGGGACGCCGAGGGCGGCTCTGCCGCCCAATAATAAAGCGGCGAAGCAGCTCCCTGATGGCTAACGGCTGAAGGCTTTGCCCTTATCTCGGGAACTTATCGCGGTACACGCCTATTTCCGTGACGACTCCTCGGCTGCTACCGCTTATATTGACAGAGCCCACACGCTCCGAGGTGACAGAGCCGAAGCTGACGAGGTCGGAAAGGTCCTCGCCATTATAGCCTGCATAGGAGCAGAACAGCCTTTTCTGTCCGCGAAAGTCATATTTATCGCGGTAGGCAAGAGCCTCGGGCGGATCGTAGAGAAAGCGCATATCAAGGTCGAAGTACTTATGGCGGACTATTTTCAGCGCCTCGGTGTCGCTGTCCGCAAGGTCGAATTCTCCGTAGGTGCCGCCCATATTCGCCATATGGTAACCGCTGGCAAGACGGCTGTCGGTGAGCTCCGTGCCGATGGAAAGCAGCTTTTCTCCCCTGAGATCAAATACCGCAGGAGAAGCCGCAGAGCTTATCATGACCTTGTTAGTGCCCCTTATATAGGGATATGTGCCCAGCAGCTTATAGGCGAGATTAGACGCCGCGTCCCACATTGAGGTATTGGGTCTGACATAGATATAGCTGCTGTCGTCGGAGTTGTCCTCGTGGGTGACATAGGGCAGGGTGTAAAAGTTCTCCATGAGAGCATTGAAGGACATATGGGATTTTAGCCCCGGCTCTATCTGATTTTGTGTGAGCAGCGAGGTAAAGCCTCTCGAGCTGACGTTCATGAACATCTCTCCATCGGTTTTTACCCAGCGGATATTGTCCACAAGGCCGTGATGAACCATAGCTCCGTTAATGAGCAGTATCACCTCCGCCGCGTCCTCATAGGAGTTCCTGACGGCTCTTACTCTTGCCCTTAGGGTGGTATAGGGAGTGTAAAGGTCCTTATCGAACACGAAATTGAGCACCTTTCCCTCCGCAAGGGAGGTACCGTCGGCGGTCTTTATAATGACAGAAGCGGTCATGGGTCATCGCTCCTCTCTATGGTCTCGGCAGTAGTCAGCGTCACCGCTACATCTGCCCATTCGCCGCCCTTGTCCTCAAAGGTGTAGGACAGCATTCGGCAGCCGCTGAATGTGAGCCCCATGTACTCCACGGAAAAGTCCGCAGTGGAGTGGACAAGGGCGTTGAAGCCGAGGATAAAGTCCTCGGGCTGCCCCTGAGTGCAGACCCTGCCCGAAAAGGACAGCCTGCTGCTCCTGAAAGCAGAGTTGGTCACGGCAGTACCGCCGTCAGCGGTGGACTCCTCATTGAGCACCCTTGCCGCCGAAGCTTTGAAGCTCTCGCAGCAGACGGTTATTCCGCCTATGTCTACGGGAACGGCTTTGCGGCAGGAAAAGGCAGTTACCTCACTCATGAGCTGCTCCTTTCAATTTTGGTGATACCGCTGGCGCCCAGCTTTATCGTCAGCACAAGGCGCTGTATATTGCTGTCGAACTTCACGCTCATCTTGGTGAGCTTGCAGGTAAGTCCCGACATATCGCCAACCGCCGCCGATATCTTCTCGTCGTAGTAGCTGTAAAGCTGCACCATTGAGTAGTTTTCGGGAGCCGTGACGTTTATCTCCACCTCAGCCTTGAACGGCACATAGACCATTGCAGGCGCGTAGATGGGAGCCGACGACTCAAAGGCGCTTATCCCCACAACAGTGAAAAATCCGCTGCCCTTGCGCTCCATAGCCATGGCATCAAAGGCGCTGTACACATTGGAAACGTCCTGCGCCCTGAGTCTTGAAATGATATTCTGTATCAGATCCCTGAGCATTTTATACCTCCTCCTCGCTTGAAAAGCTGCTGAAAATGAAGTGCTGCGGCTTGATAAGGTCACTGCATATCTGCATATAGTCCCTGACCAGCAGCTTTGAGTACTCATATGCGGAGTTCTGTGACTCCTTCAGCACCTTTCCTGCGTATGTGACTGCGGCGCGTTCCCTTGCGGCAAATATCTGCTGCACTCTGTAATAGGCAATGGCAGCGGCAAGGAAATTCAGCCTTGTATCCGTCTGGTCAGCCCCGGGACGGAGCATCATGCCCGTTTCATACACAGCGAGATTGATTATTCTGAAGTACTCCTCGCCGTTGCGTTGTCCCGTAAATATCTCAAATATTTTAAGAGCTGCATCTACGTCCATAAACTCCCTCCTATCTCATGGAAAATCCCTCTGTGGGGTCGGCTTCCTTGTTATCGGGAGCAAGCTGCACCTCAGCCCTGCCCCTGCCGCACTGCTCCTCAAAGGACCTGCGGAGAGCGATGAGCTGCTTTGTGGTAAGACTTGCCGCGGAGAGTGAGGCTATATCCGCTGCGGACCTTCCTCCTGCAAAGTAAGCCAGCCTGCGGATATCGCGGCGGAGCTCATCATCTGCCGCAGAGATATCCTCGCCCTGAGCCTTTACTGTGTCGGACTCGGTGTACCTCTTGGTGACGCCTGCGTTTACCTGTGCAGGCACAGCCACGAAGCTCCACTCATAGGCGTCGGTGATATCGTCAAGTATGGTGTGGCACAGCTTTCCGCCGTACTTTCTGCCCTTGATGTGATTGCAGGAGGTAACCGCCTTGTCGCTGCCGCAGACCGAGCAGATACGCTTGGCTGCCGCGCAGGAGATGCTGACCTCCTTTTTTATGCCGCCGTCTATTTCCGCGATGAGGTTTTTGTTCTCCTCGGTGCGTACCATATACGCCATTGCCCTGAGGTACTTGTAGGGCTCACCGTTTGCGGCAGTACGGGAGTCATCGGTGACAAGCTCCGTGTCGAAAATACGGGCGTTCTGGTTGGCGGCGGCAGTGTCATGGTCGAAGATGCCTGTCCTGCCCACAAATCTCTCCTTCAGGGACTGAAGCGCCCCGTCGGAAAATCTCTCGCAGTCGCGGTCGATATCGTTGTCGCAGAGAATGACCGAGAAGACGTAGACCTCGTCCTCGGTGAGCTTTCTCCGCGTAAATCTGTTTATCTTATCGAGAATGATATTGTCCATAATATCTCCTTTCGGAATAGACATTCAATGTAGGGGGCGATGCCCACATCGCCCCGCACTAAGCACTAACAACTGATCTCTTACTCTCCTGCCTCCACAGTGAGCACCTTTACTGCCTCGGGAGTTATCTTTCTGAAGCCGCAGGTCACGGACACCGTCATCTGGTCGAGCTGACGGTCGATGAGCTTGTCTGTCTCCATGACGAGGTCGGTGCTGGTGATGAACTCCAGCGCGAAATCGCGGTCGATACCGATAACAGTATCAGCTCCCGCAGCAGAGGTCTTGATGAGCTCAGCACCGAAGGGAAGAATGAGCCTTCCGTCGGGAGTTGCGGCGCAGTCCTTGAGCTGCTCCATGGCTGCTATCTTGGAAGCCAGCTCGGGAGAAGCGATGACCGTAGTCATATCGAAGCAGTCGAACTCGCCGTAAAGTGCAGCAAGGTCGTCATAGGTGAGCGCCTCTGTAGTGATGGGCTCAACGCCCTCCACAAGTACCTCCACAGCCTTCTTCACAACGGATGCGGCAAGTCTTACGCCCACGCTTCTGAGCATGACGCCGAAAACGTCAAGTCTCTGCTGGCGGATAGCCTCGTAGGAAGCGCTGATGAGTCTGCCGAACTTCTCAAGGACGGTAGCCTCTGCGCCCTCTCTGACCGTTGCCTCGGGGAGAGCCGTTGCCTCTGCGGTTGTGGAATAGGCTGCCTTATCGTCAAGTACACAGCCCAGATACTGGCTGCTGGCGCAGACTGTCTTTGCAGCGCATACCGATCTGAGCACCGTCTCGTCAAAGCCCTTTCTGATGCAGCGTGTTACGAACTCGGGGAAAAGGATCGCTGTCTCGGTGGTCGAGAAGAACTTCTCCACGCAGTCGCAGTCCTGACCGCTTATCCTGATGTTGAAGCGCTTGAGCTGTCTCTCGAAAGCGTCCAGCTTCTCAAGAGGAGTTCCTGCATATGCCGAGGAGGGGTCAAGCTCCTCGAGAGCGGCTGTGAAAGACTTGCCGCTGAGATTGTAAAGACCCTTTTCAAGCTTGATATCGTTATACATAATTCATCCTCCGTTTTAATTCTTTTCAAGGCGAAGCTCAATTTCCCTCGCCTGTGCGTTTTTCAGCCTTGCCTCTGCAAGGGCTGTTTCGTCCTGTAGGTTGATGTTGTCCCACTCCACTGTGCAGGCTGCCTCCGCTCCGATAGAAGCAAGATAGGCATTTCCCACATCGCATATGACGGGAGTGAGAAGTCGGCGGTAATACTCCAGCTCAGAGGTGAGTATATCCGCCTGCTGTGATGACATACGCTCCGTAGAGCTCCACGACAGTCCCAGCAGGAATGGCGGTATGGACAGCTTTGCGATGAGCTGCTCAAGTATCTGCCTTACGGGCACATTGGTATCAAAGAGCTGGTTTTCGGCTCCGATGACCTTTATATCAACGTCGCCCACCGCAACAAAGTCCTTTACCTGACCGTATTTCGCCGAGTTCATGCCGTCCGCCCACTCGCGGGCTATCTGCTGAGCCCTTTCGCGGGTGAACATTACGTCCGAGGCTTCGCCTGTGGGCTTGTAGGTCACTGCATAGCGGATGTTGCCTGCACGGTCGTAGTTCTGACCTATGCACTGAAATATCCTCATGAGGATGCCGCTGAGTGACGGAAGCCCTCTGAGCAGCGAATTGCCGCCCGTCAGCTCCGCGTAGACTATGCGTTCTGGGTGGGCTATCCTGCGGCTTGTGCCGTCGGGAGCCCTGAGTTCGTAGCTCCTGCTGAACGGGTCTGTTCCCGAAGAAATGCGTATTTTGGAGATATCCCCGTTCCAGAGCCCTGCTATCCTGCGCTGCTCATTGTCCGTGACTATCTCCCCAACAGCCCTGCCGTAGGTGAGCAGGCTGTCAAGGAAGTTGTCCGCGAAGCAGCCCACCGACCGCCCCGTAAGTCCTACGGGGACCCCTGCGAGAAAGCTGTCCAGCTCCTGCTGAAAGCTATTATCGCTGCATACGACGTGAAAACCGCCCGTGAGCCTGATTATCTTCATGATGGCTGCGTCGATTATGGGAACTGCACAGCGCAGCCTGTCATAGAGCTCCTTTTCATAGGGCTGTACAGCGGCAGGCAGGTCAAATCCCTCCGCGCAGCCGCGCTGTGCGCCTATTAGTTCGGGAGCGCTTTTCGGAGCGTTCTTCTTCTGAAAAAGCTTCATAATTCCTCCTTCTTTCGTACTGAACGGCGTCACGTTCTTATCGGGCTACGGACAGCGCAATGAGCTCGCCGCCGCCCTGCGACCTGACCATATCCGCCACAAAATAGCGCATATCGTCCATTGCGTGGTCGTTTTCCTTTACGGGAGCGTCCACCCCTGCCCTCTCGTTCCAGCAGTACAGCGAGAACTCCCTGATGATGTCGCGGCAGGACTCATGGAAGCGGAGCCTGCCCTGCTTCAGAGCTGTGCTGACCTGACGGATGCCCGATATAACGTCGTTATCCGCCTTTGTCACGCGGAATTTCCTGTGGCGTCTTATGCATTCGATAAAGCTGGCGGCAGACGGGTCAACTATGACCTTTTCCACAGCCCTGTCGCCTGCAAGCTCCTCAAGAGCGGTGTAGTGCTCCTCATCGGTGCGTGATGAGCCCTCCCGTCGGGAGTCGTAGTAATACTCCCTGAGTCGGTACCAGACTCCGCCGCTGAGTCCCCACAGCCCGAAGGACGAGGGATTTACGGTGCCGTAGTCGCAGGAGATGACATATCGCTCGCAGCTTATATCACCGCTGAAAATGTGTTTTTCCGCGCTGAACATGGGATAGACCACGCCCTGTGAGGCAGTCCATTTTCCCAGCACGAAGCGGTCGTAGAATGTGCCCGAGTACATACGCTCATAGCGCTCTCTGACCCTCTTTGTCAGCGAGGGATTGTCCTCCATGGTGAAGTGAAGATAGAGAGCGTTTTTCTGCTTTAGCTTCTTTATCCACTCATTGTAGAACCAGTGGGAGGGATTGTCGGGATTGCAGTTGAACCACATTTTCGAGCCGCTGACAGAGCATCGTGCAAGTGCCTGCTCAACGAAAGACCGCGGCATGAGAGCTACCTCGTCAAAGAAAACTCCCGAGAGAGTCATTCCCTGTATAAGCGCCGCGGAGCCCTCGTCCTTGCCGCCGAACAGGTACACCCTGTTGGTGCTGCCGAGGAAGGTCATATCGAAGTAGTTCCTGCTGACCTTTTCGTTTATGATGTAGCCGTACTCGGTCAGCAGCGGCAGCATGGGCGTTATTACATTCCTGCGAAGGGAGGTTATGGTCTTGCCGCACATGGCAAAGGAGCCCCCTTTGAAGCATTTGCTCGCCCAGAATATGAAGCCCAGCGACATGGAAAGGGTCTTGCCGCTCCTCACCGCTCCGTCGCAGATTATGGCGTCGCGGTCGCCGTAGTTACGCATATTCCACCATTTCATGGCAAGGAGCTGCTTGTGTGAGAACTCAGTTATCATCATCGTTCCCACTCTCCTCCTCGGCGGTCAGCGCTTTTATAAGGCTCTCTGCCTTGTCACGGTCGCTGAAAGCGTTCTCCAGCTCGAAAAGTTTTTCAAGAGCTTTGAGCCTGTCGAACAGCTTCACCTCAACTCCGCCGCCCTTTACGCGCTTTATCTCGGAGACGTTGAAAAGGTCCAGCCTGCCTATGACCTCCGCAGGGGGAAGCTCATCGGCAAAGACCAGATATACCGCGTCTGTGCAGCTCCCGAAGGCGAGCCGTTTAAGTCCCGCGGCTACTGTGCCGCTGTCGGCAAGAAGCTGACGAAGCTGTGATATGAGCTGTCGGCACTCCTCCGTTTTCATAAGCTCTATACCCTCAGAAAGGGCGGTCTCACGGGGAAAGCCTGCCCTGACAGCCGCCTCCTCGACGCTGCCCAGAGTTACATAATTGCAGCAGAAAGAGTTCAGCCTTGCTTTTGTGTTTCTGTTCAAAAAAATATGACCTCCTTTCGGTAATGAACGAAGACGCCGTTCATAAGTAGTCCGGAAAGGGGGTCAAAACAACGGAAAACCGTTGTATAACTGAAAAAAAGTTTTTGACTTTGTATACCTGCACAAACGAGAACATCTGTTTCTGTGCAGAGCGTACAAAAAATGCAGGGGGGTGACCTTTAGCGTCCGCATGGCATAAAAATACCGAGTCTGTAATCTCAGACTCGGTGATCCTTTTTATATAGTAGTTTATGCCTCGGGATGTTTCATCGCATTAGCGACTTAAAAAAGCTGCACATATCGTCGTTTGCCTGAGCAGCTTCGGCAAGTCTCACATTGCAGTGGAAAACGTGACCGAGCGGTTCTTTTTCGGTGCCGTAGAGCTTATACTCGCACCTGACGCCTGCTTTTGCGAGGCATTCCGCAAAGACAGTGGACTCCTCCCTTAGGAAGTCACCCACGGCAGTCATAAGGAAGCAGGGCGGAAAGCTGCTGCTGACCATATCCACCACATTGAGTCTTTCCAGCATTGCAGGATAGTCCTCGTCCCTGAGAAAGTCCCTGAGTGTGGAAACTGTCTTTGAGTCTACGACCTTGTAAAGACCGCAGCTGAGTCCCAGTCCTTTCAGCACGAGTCCCTCGGGAACGGTGAAGTCATAGTACTCCGCGTACTTTTTGTCGGTGACGATGAGGGCGTATATCGCCATGCCCAGAGCTCCTGCGGAGTCTCCCACGCCGAAGATATTATCGGTGTCAAAGCCGTATTTGTCCGCATTTTCGAGGAGCCAGCAAAAGACCTCGTTGGTGTCCTCATAGGGCGCGGGATATCTGTATTCGGGAGCCAGACGGTAGGAGTAGTTCACCACGGCAAAGCCCCTTTTTGCAAGCTCCATACAGTAGAACTGATACACGTTCTTGTCACCGTAGACCCAGCCGCCGCCGTGGAAGCTGACGATGACGGGGAGCTTACCGCTAAGCGCCTTCGGTCTGTACACATCGAGGACATTCCACTGACTGTCGCTGCCGTACTGTATATCATCGAATCGCTCCACCTCGGGAGGAGTAGTGAGACCTGCGTCGCGCTCGGCGTCGCTCATGGCACACATCTCCCTGAAGATAATACTTTTTCTTGACATTGCACCGGCTCCTTAAAGTGATTTTATCCTGTCGGCAGAGTCGCTTATCTCAGCCCACGAATAGTCTATCATATATTCGCCGTGATAGGAATTCATGGCAGCCGCGTCTCCTGCAAACAGGTCGTAGAGGTCGCAGTCAACAGCTTCCTTGTTCACCTGTATCTGGCGGTTCTGCTTGATTATGACGTTGTGGAAGCCTGCAGATTCAAGGTCCTTTATGAGGTCAGAGACATACTGCGACACCTTTTTAGATGTAGGTCTGTCGAAGTCCTCCACCTCGAGGACGTCTGCCGCTATCTCCTTGCTGGTGACGGGATAGCCGCACTGGTCTATGAGATAGGCGAAAATTTCCTTGGAAATGGTCCTTGAAAATTTAAGGGGAGCGTCCTCATTGCCGAATACGCGGAAGTTGCCGAAGGTACGCACCTTCAGCTTGCCGCTGTCCTTTTTCTCGGGCTCGGGGACATATCTGAAGTTGTCGAACTCGTTCCTGATATCCTCCTCGGTATAGGGCTTCATTATATAGCCGCTGGGACGCATCTGGATAGCGGCAAATGCGTATTCCGAGTAACTGGTGACAAAGACGATATTGCAGTGAGGTGAAGCCTTTTTCAGCTCTATCGCCACTTGTATCCCCGACATCTTGCCTATGCGGATATCGAGGAATGCGGCATCAAAGGTGTCCTTTTCCTCATATTCGAGGAACTGAGAGGCTCTGCGGAAGGCAACTATCTCTGCATCGGGCTTTACCTTGTGCAGAGTCTCTACCAGCATCTGGAGTGCGTATCTTTCGTCATCAATTGCCAGAATTTTCATTATTTTTCTCCTTTGGGATAAGTATGATACATTCCGTTCCCTTGTCGGGGACACTGTTGATTATGAGCTTTCCGCCGCACTCATCGCTGAGACGCTTGCGGACATTGATTATACCTACATGGCTGGCGTCAAGGTTCTCTATCTCATCTGTATCGAAGCCTGCACCGTCATCGGTAATGGTTATCTGATGGAACTGTTCATTCTCCTCGGTGACTATCCTTACGGTGCCGCAGCCGCTTTCCGAGCCGTTGATACCGTGCTTTACGGCGTTTTCCACCATAGGCTGGAGAGTCAGAACGGGCAGCATGAACATATCGTCCTTTATATCGAATTCCACGTTCAGGTCCTCGTCAAAGCGGAGCTTTTCAAGTGAGAGGTACACTTTTGTGTGCTCCAGCTCCTCCTTGATGGAGACAAGACCCTGACGGCTGAGAGAGTCCACGTTCTTTCTCAGGTATTTCGAGAAGTCGATGAGGGCACTCTTGGTCTTTTCGGAGTCCTTGTCGCAGAGGTAGATTATGGAGGTGAGAGAGTTGTACATGAAGTGGGGCTGTATCTGTGAGAGCGCGATGAGACGGCGGCTCCTTTCCAGCTCAAGCTCGCTGGTACGGAGCTTTACTTTGGTCTCGCTCTGATATATAGCGACCAGATAGAAATAGTATATGATAACGTCGAGGGCAACTATCTCGTCCATAAGGTCAACGACGATATACGCCGCCTCGAGGTAACATTCGAGGATAGTGAGGAAAACGATGAACACTACCGCAACGCCCTTGCTCATTTGTTTTTCCTTGAGGAAAATAATGGAGTATCTCAGAAGGAGCAGCAGATAAAGCATTCCTACGAAATAGGGAAGCAGGAACAGCAGGTCATCGTGGAAATCCAGATGCTTGTCATAGTGGAAGATATACTTGGGACCGAACAGGTTCACCGCCTCGGCAATGATGAGTATGAGCTCGGGCAGAAAGGTTATGTATTTCTTCTTTATGGGGGCTATGAGCAGCAGCAGCGTATACGCTATCATGGGGAACAGGATGTGCTCCGCAGTGGACCTGATGTACATGAACCACATGGCGGTATTGCCGCGATAGTCCATTGTCGCGTCGTAGACCCTCATTAAGAACCATTCCTTCAGCTCCGTATTCACGACGATGATGGTGAGCATAACGACAATGACGGAGATGTGCTCGGAGCCCCGGGGACTTTCCTTTCGGTTCTCAATTAGCATGATGACGATACCGATTATCATAGCTGCGGAGATAAAGTTATAAGTCAGAAGATGTGACAAAAGCTCCACAGTATCCCCCCTCATTATTAAAAATAAATATACAATAGCATTATATCACATTATGCACTGTTTGTAAAGAAAAGAATTGCCGCTTTTTGTGAATTTTTTTACCGAAGCCTTGCTGCCGCCTGTCATACACTCCCGTACTTTCCGCGTTTTCCGCGGTTTTTTACATTTTTTCAAAAAAATGTGAAAAATGCTGTGTTTTTGTTGAACCATGTGGAACAGGTTATGATATAATAATTACGGGATATGATAAGTATATATCGTGATAGTAGATAAGCGAGGGCGTATGTGCCGCAGCACGGCAGGGGGGTTACAGTCGTGGTGCGTTATGATAATATCGCCGCTGTGTGCCTTGCGTCCTCCTTGCTACGCTATCACCCTCTACGTTATTTATGGCTCCGTTCCTCCTCTCAGCAGTCACGGAGCAATTAAATATGATAATTTCTTTCAAGGGGTTGTATTTATCTTCATTGTTCCTAAGTTGTGTGTATGCGCAGTCATAGTTGACTGCGCCCTTTTTTTGTCCTGACGCAGGCAGCGGCACTGCCTTAAAAAAATGTTCATTTTTGGCTTCTGCAAAATAATATTCTCATTATATCCGATAATGTCATAACGCCGAAATCCCATTGACACCGCCATTTTTAAATGCTAAAATGAAGTCGGAAAGCAAACGTGAAAAAATCATACTTCACATAAAAACAGAAAGGAAGATCACAGATGAAAGCAATAAAAAAGACTATGGCGGGTCTTTGTGCGCTGTTCATCAGCGCAGGCTGTGTGTCCGTTTCAGGCACTGCGGACAGACAGACAAAGGCTTTTGCAGCAGCTAAGGACATCTCCTCACAGATGGAATGGGGCACCCTCAGAATAGGCGGAGGCGGCTTCGTTTCGGGAATCGTCACAGGCAAGAAGGAAATGTACGCAAGAACAGACGTAGGCGGCGCGTACAAGTACAACTATGACACAGAGAGCTGGGAGCAGCTTTTCGGCTTCCTCACCGAGGCTGACCGCGGACTCCTCAGCGTTGACGCAATGGCAATAGACCCTACCGATGACAATACGGTGTACTTCCTCTGCGGATGTGCATATTTCTCAGCCGAGAAGACGGTCATATTCAAGACCACAGACGGCGGCAAGACCTTCAAGGAGATAAATGTCACCAACCTTATAAAGGTAATGGGCAACGGTGACGGACGTCAGTGCGGCGAGTCTATCGCTGTAGACCCCGATAACCCCAAGGTCATCTATGCAGGCGGCGACGTTACTGCCGATGAGAAGTCAAAGTCCGCACTCATCAAGTCCACCGACGGCGGCGAGACTTGGGAGCCTGTTATCGGCTACGATGACCTCGGACTTTTCAAGGCTACAACAAAGTGGCCCACATGGACGGAGAATATTGCCCGTTCAGTTACCTCCGACGCCTACAACAACCAGAACGGCGTTGCGAATATAGCTATCTCAGACGGAAAGGTATATGTGGGAACTTCCATTAAGGGAACTGCCAACGTTCACGTTGCAAGCACAAAGGACGACAAGTTCACCGCACTCAGCAAGGACCTCCCCACAGACCACTTCCCCTCGCGTATAAATGTTGATGCCAACGGCAACCTCATCATAACCTACATGGCAGGACTTGCCTTCGGCGGAGCCTCAGGCGGTGCATACAAGTATGACGTCAAGGCAGGCAAGGTTACTGATATCTCACCCTCGGGCAACGGCTTCGGCGAGATATATCCCGACCCCAAGAACCCCGACCACCTTATCGCAACTACCTGCGGCGTATGGGCAGGACAGATGTATTCTGCCGACGCATGGGACAGAGATGCAGTTGCATGGGGCGACCAGTTCTTCCGCTCAACTGACGGCGGAAAAACATGGGAGGGCATCACTCCCGGCAAGGAAAAAGGCTGGAACCAGCCCTGTGAGGCTGACTATATACAGACAGGCGGCTATGACTGGATAAAGGACAAGGCTATCCACTGGGTAGGCGCAATGGTCCTCGACCCCAGAGACCCCTCAAGAGCATTCCTCACCTCGGGCAACGGCTCATTCGTCTGCACCGATATATGGGGCGAGCTTCCTGTTTACACCTTCCATCCCGACGGTATCGAGGAAGTCGTTTCCCTCGACTTCACCAGCACCAAGGACGGTCTGGACCTGTCCGCTATCGGCGACTATGACGGCTTCGTTCACGAGTCCGAGGACAAGATAGGTCTTCAGTACAAGCCCAACATGGGCTCCACCTCAGCTATCGCCGTATGCCCTCAGAATACAGATGTATGGGCAAGAATAGCCGAGGGCGACAACGGCGGCGGCTACTACACCACTGACCGCGGCAAGACATGGAATTCCTTTTCACCTGCTGCAAAGGGCGGCAAGCTGGCTATCGCAGAGATAAGCGCAGGCAAGTACCGCATATTCAATACGGGCAAGGAAGACGGCGCAGTTTCATACAGCGATGACTGGGGCAAAACATGGAGCAAGTGTGAAGGTATCCCCTCACAGTACGGCTCCAAGTCCACAATGCTCCTCATCGAGCCCGATGACCCCAACACAGTCTATGCCTATGCAACATACTTCAACTCCTCATGGCATTACTCAAAGGACGAGCCCGATGCTACCGATGCACAGTATAAGTTCTGCGTCAGCACAGACGGCGGCAAGACCTTTACCTCCACAGACGTTTGTATGTACGACCAGTGCGACAGCGCAGGACGTATCGCATACCTCGGCAAGGGACACCTTATCCTCGGCGGCGGCTGGTACGGAATGTACGATGCTGTTGTAAAGGACGGCAAGGCAACTATAACCAAGATAGACGGCGTAAGCTACTGCAAGACCGCAGGCTACGGCGCTCCCGAAAAGGCTGGCGGCCCCAATACCATCTACTTCTACGGCAAGCCCGAGGACTCAGACCCCGAGGGTATCTACCGCTCAACAGACGGCTGCAAGACATGGGTATGCATCAATACCGACCACCTCTATGGCGGCACAGGCAACGGCAACTACATCGTAGGCGATATGGACGAGTTCGGCAAGGTATATATGTCCACAGTAGGATGCGGTATCGTATACGGAAAGCTCTCAGGCAGTGAGCCTGCCCCCTCCAAGACTACCACAACTACCGCAAAGGCAACAACTACCACCACATCGACTACCACAGCAGTTACCACCACCACAGACAAGAATTACAAAGCAGGTGACGCAAACTGCGACGGTACAGTTGAGCTGGCTGATGCTATCCTCATCATGCAGAGCCTTGCAAATCCCAATAAGTATGTTATTGCGGAACAGGGCAAGCTCAATGGTGACGTTGACAAGTCCACTACGGGACTTACCTCCAACGATGCGCTGAAGATACAGGAGTTCCTGCTTCACAAGATAGAAAGTCTTTAATTACCGATAATAAAAAATGAGCCATAGTATTTCTGATACGATATCAGAGGTACTATGGCTTTTCTGTTGACAATAGTATAAATTAAAATTTAGCTTTGCTAAATTTTGATTTGAGTGAATAGTGATTAGTGAATAGTGAATAGTTGTGGTGTCGCCTTCGGCGACGTTATTTAAATAATGTGAGCGCAGCGAACACATTAACTAATCACTAACCACTATG